>Ga0208821_1000092_pt1 | contig 73650 bp, 67 predicted proteins | sample June2015DPH_20_5_FD_184720 | JGI IMG/M metagenome (GOLD analysis project Ga0208821, IMG submission 184720) | Peatland microbial communities from SPRUCE experiment site at the Marcell Experimental Forest, Minnesota, USA - June2015DPH_20_40... | ecosystem: Environmental > Terrestrial > Soil >...
TTCCACATCGATCGCCGGAAGATCCAGTTGCACGAACCGCTCAAGACCGTCGGCGAGTTCACTGTCCCCATCAAGCTGCACCGGGACGTGACCACGCACTTGAAGGTCGTTGTCGACAAAGAAGCAGCAGAATAGTTTTTGGTTCGCGATGGAGGGACGGACGTCTCGCCCGTCCTTCCGGTGCGAATAACTCCTCGGTCAGACCAGCGAGGCTCCAACCCTTCTGTGATCCCCTGTGCCCTCTGTGGTTAAGAACTGACTCCGAAGAACTCCTCCACTCTTTTCAATTCCGTCGTCCTGCTGTAGTTCGGCAAGCTCTCAACAAACACGCGCCCGTACGACTTCTTCAATATCCGGTTGTCGAGCAAAGCCAGCAAACCACGATCGTGCAGCGACCGGATCAATCTCCCGAACCCTTGCTTCAGCGTAATGACCGCGCTCGGCACCTGGTATTCGTAAAATGCGTTGCCGCCGCCAGCATCGATGGCCTTCACCCGAGCCGCAACCACCGGATCGCTCGGGACAGCAAACGGCAAGCGATCGATAATGACGCAGCTCAACTGTTCGCCTTGGACGTCCACGCCCTGCCAGAACGAAGATGTCCCAAACAACACGGCGTGGGGCGTGACCCGAAACTCCTCGAGCAATGCCGATTTTGGAGCGTCGCCCTGCTTGAGCATCGGAAATTCCAACTGGCCAAGAAGCCGCTGGTAGATTTCGTTCATCTGCGCGTAGCTGGTGAAGAGCACGAACGCGCGTCCGCGGGTAATCTCGAGCAACCGCCGGACAAGGCCGGCAGCCTCGGCGGCGAATTGCGGCGTGCGCGGATCGGGCAGATCGGGCGGGACGTAAAGGATCGCCTGGCTTTCGTAATCGAAGTGCGAGGCGACGATCAATTCGCGCGCGTGGTCGAGCCCGAGCCGCTGCCGTATGTAGTCGAAACCACCGCCGACGGCCAGCGTTGCCGAAGTCAGCACCGACGTCTCCAGCTTCGACCACAGGCACTCGCGCAGGATCTGGCCAACTTCGATCGGAGTGGCTTGCAGAAAAATATTCGTGCGCCCGCCTGTGTTTTTTTCTTCTGTTGTGAAAGATGAGGACTTGCGGCGCGAGCCTACCGGCGCGCGAAACCCTCGCCGCTCAATCCAGAAAACCGTGTTGGGATCCTCGCTTTCCATCACGAAGCGAAGTTGCACCTGCAATTCCCGCGCTCGACGCGTCAGAGTGAAGACTTCTTCCGGCTTTTGCGGAAGTTGCTCCAGCTCCGCGCCCAGCCGGTACAGCGCTTGATTGAGAGCGAGAAATTCTTCGCCGTTTTCCTCCAGGAACTCGCGGCGAGAGTCGAAAGCAAACCGCCCTTCGTTCGCGGGCAGGAGCGAAAAAAACAGTTGCGAGCGCTCCCGCACCGACTGAATCGCTCCCGACATCTGTGGCGTGTAGAGGCGCTCGCGCTGCAGCAGGTGTTCGACGTCGCGCGTCAGCTCATCCATCCGCAGGTTGCTGACCGAAATCCCAAAGAAGCTGCCGGCGACTTCTTCCAGTTCGTGCGCTTCGTCGAAGATCACCGCCCCGCACTCGGGCAGGACACCGGCATCGGACGCGCCATCGGCTTCGAGCTTGATGGAGAGGTCGGCGAAGAACAGGTGATGGTTGACGATGATGATGTCGCTCTCGGCCGCGCGCCGCCGCATCTCGGTGATGAAGCAATGCTCCCATTCCTTGCATTTCTGGCCGAGACAGGTATCGGCCCGGGCGTCGAGCTTGTGCCAAAGGGCGCTGGCCTCGGGCAATTCCGCGAGTTCCGCGCGATCGCCGGTCTGCGTCGTTTTCTCCCACGCGGCGATGGCGCGGTAGTGCTCGATCTCTTCCAGTCCGCTGAGCACCGGCTGGTCGGTGAGATCGAAAAGCTTCTTGCGGCATAAATAGTTGTTGCGCCCCTTCATATAGCAGACGCTCAGTTTTCGGTCTCCATCGGCGAACAGCGCTCGCTCCAGCGCAGGGACATCTTTAAAGAAGAGCTGCTCCTGCAGGTTCTTCGTACCGGTTGAGATGATGACTCGTTTGCCCGAGCGGATCACCGGCAAGAGATACGCCAGCGTTTTGCCGGTACCCGTGCCGGCCTCGACGATCAGGTGCCGCTTCTCTTCGAGTGCTTCTTCCACTGCCTGGGCCATCTGCAACTGCCCGCGACGAAACTCGTAGGCGGGGTGCGTTTTCGAGAGCACGCCGCCCGGCGCGAAGAACTGGTACAGCGAGAATCCCGCAGGCCGAGTTTTTGGAGGGGACACGGGATGGGATGAGGAAGGCACGGAGTCTCTATAATAGCGGGATGGACCTCGTAACTCATCCAGCCTTTGAGCAAAAAAGACTTTGAGCAACAAAAAGCAATCCATCCCCCTCGTCGCCATAGTCGGCCGCCCTAACGTCGGCAAATCGACACTGTTCAACCGGCTGACCGGATCGCGGCGCGCCATCGTCGGAGATCAGCCCGGGATCACGCGCGACCGCCTCTATGGCGAGGCGGAATGGCGCGGGCACAAGTTTCGAGTGGTGGATACGGGCGGCATCGTTCCCGACGATAAAGATTTCATACCCTCGGAGATTTTCCGTCAGGCGAAGGTCGCGTTCGAAGAAGCGGCCGCCATCGTCATGGTCGTCGATGCTCGCACCGAGATCGCAGGGCCTGATCGCGAGTTGGCGCGACTCCTGGCGCGCACCGGCAAGCCGCTCTTTCTCGCCGTCAACAAAATGGATACCGACAAGCAGGATTCGTTGCTCGGAGAATTTCATTCGCTCGGAATGCGGAATGTGTTTCCGGTTTCGTCCGAGCATGGACGGGGCATCGACGATCTGCTCGACGCCATCCTTCTGGTGCTGCCGGCGGTGGAAAAGGCAACCACAGGGGGCACGGAGGTCACAGGGGAAAGCACAGAGGAAGGCTCACCAACCTCGGAGCCGCATGAAATCAAGGTGGCCATCATCGGGCACCCCAATGTCGGCAAATCCACGCTGCTGAATCAACTCACGGGAACATCGCGCGCCATTGTCTCGCCCACCCCTGGCACTACGCGAGATTCAATCGATGAAGTCCTCCAGTACAAAGGCCGCAAGATTCGCTTCATTGATACGGCCGGCATCCGCCGTAAAGGCAAGACGCACCTGATGGCCGAGAAGCTGTCGGTGGTCATGGCGCGCAAAAACATCGAAGACGCCGACATCGTGCTCTTCATGGTAGATGCCACCGAAGGCGCCAGCGGGCTCGACGCGAACATCGCGGGCTATGCCCACGAGAGCGGACGCTCGGTGATTATCCTGGTCAATAAATGGGACCTGGTGGCGAGCGGCGAGAAGCGCGCCATCAGCCAGTCGAAGACGGCGCGCATCCAGGACGCCAAGCGCCCCCACGACCGCGCTCTCTACGAAGAGCGCCTGCGCTACGGACTCAAATTCCTGGCCTACGCTCCGGTGCTCTTTCTCTCCGCGCACACCGGCAAGGGAACGGAGAAAATTCTTCCGCTGATCGAGAAGGTGGCCGCCGAGCGGCGGAAGCGCATCACGACCGGAGAGATGAACCGTTTTCTGAAGACGGTTGACTTCGACCGCGCCTCCGTTCCCGTGAGCAAGCGCGTGAGAATCTACTACATGACGCAGGCGGGAGTAGCGCCGCCCACCTTCGTGCTCTTCACCGACCGCGCCGTGAAACTGCACTTTTCCTATCAGCGCTTCCTCGAAAACCAGATTCGCCATGCGTTCGGTTTCATCGGTTCGCCCATTTGGATCAAGAACCGGGCTCGAGACTAGAACCGCCTCATAAATGAGCTGTTCAGCGGTTGGCGCCCCGCTCCCCGCCGCGCCCCGCTAGAATCGAATGTTCATGCGGCGCGCGGCGCGTCGTATATTCCAGCTTTACAGATCAGGATCATGGCGAAACATTTCTTTCAGGTAGTCGGAACGCTCTTTTTCGGGCTCAATCTGTTCCTGCTCACTCTGCCGGCTCGCGCTCAGGACAACTACGAAATCCAGGTCTATTCCTCGGAAGCGACCCCGCGGAACGTCACCATGGTGGAGATCCATTCCAACTTCACCGTGGACGGCTCCAAGCAAGTGATCAACGGCGTGCTCCCTTCGAATCATGCCGAGCACGAGACGCTGGAGATCACGCACGGCTGGACTGACTGGTTCGAAACAGGCTTCTATGTGTTTTCGAGCATTCAGCCCGGCTTCGGTTCGAACGGCGGGGGCTGGAACTGGGTGGGCGATCACATTCGCCCGCGCTTCACGGCTCCCGAGTCGTGGCACTTGCCGGTTGGCCTGAGCCTCTCGCAGGAAATTGGGTATCAGCGGCGGAAGTTTGCCGAGGACAGTTGGAACTATGAGCTTCGTCCCATCATCGACAAGAAACTCGGGCGCTGGTATTTCGATTTCAACCCGGCGTTCGACCGTGCGCTGCATGGTCTGAACACAGGCAAGGGGTGGGAATTTTCTCCGAATGTAAAAGTCGGTTTTGATTTCACAAAGAAGATCACCGGCGGCTTCGAATACTACGGAAGTCTCGGGCCGGTCTCAAACTTCGATCCCATTTCCCAACAGTCGCAGCAAATCTTCCCCACGATTGATCTCAATCTCTCGCCGAACTGGGAGTTCAATTTTGGCGTGGGCGTGGATGTTACCAACTCCGCCGATCATTTGATCGTAAAGTGCATCGTCGGACGGCGCTTCAGTTGGGGGCATGAGCACAAGCCGAGCGCCGAGCCAAAGTAAGTTTCTAGCCAATAGGCTCCGCCGACGGCGGCAGGGGAGGCGCTTCGAACGGCGGCGGAGACTCCGGGACTGGAGGCAAGTCCGGCGCCGGAGGCGTAGGGGCTGGATTCAGCAGCATGTCGAGATTCGGATATCGAGAAGCCAAGAAATACATCGCGTACGCAGGGAAGAAGACGGTGGCCGGCACGCACACCAGAGCGATCAGGTAAATCAGGAGGAGCACGAGCAAGGTTCCGAAGATTATTGCCAGACTGATGGTCGTCACGCTCCATCCCAGTCCCGCGGCGTGACCCGCCACCACAGCAACGGCCGCAGGGACGAAGACGAACAGTGCCGGAATGATCAAGATGATGGTGAAAAGGATGCCCGCCGCAATCGAAAGCACCAATTTGAGCAGCAGGTAGACGGCGTATCGTCCCTTCTCTTGCCGGATCATTGCCAGTAAACGGTGCCAGCCGTCGGCAAAATCGAGGTCCTCGAGAGCCATAATCGGCACCAGAAAATCTTTCGCCAGCACCTGAACCACCGCGGCTGCCAGCGCGAACACGACGAACAGGCCCACGAGCAAAAGACCTCCGACAATCAGCCGTCCGATGTGATGCCGCAGATCTGTCGCCCACCTCGCAGCTAACGCGAGGGCCAGCGGTAAGCCCACCAGAACCGCCAGCGACAGCCATGTCGCAATCAGAAACACAATCTGCCACAGAAAGAATCGACCGCCAGCGCGACGCCATTTTTGCCATCCCTCGCCAATCGAACATTGCCGCCGCAGAACCGAGTCGAACAGGATGAACCGGAACACGCTGTTGATGTACAGGAAGACGAACGCCAACACGATTGCGGCAAAGATTCCCACCACGATCAATCCGATGAACTGCGCGATGTGCTCGGAAATGTGCGCGGGATTGAAGGGAGGCCAACCAAACGGCAGACTCGAAGATGGCAGCAAATCGCTCCCGCTTTTGTGTGGGACGCGAGGCCAACTGCCGCCGAAGTTTCCGAAATTGCATCCGCCAACATGCAGCTCCGCCGCCAGAATTCCAACCAACGCCAGGCGCGACCATTGCCCGATCCGGAAGCGAGTGAAGAGTTGTTCCCGCGCGTGCTGCAGGGCGGGCTGTACACAATCAACGGCAGAAACCGGCACGGGACGCACCTCACTGTGACATCAGCACCCTAAAGCCAATCTACTGAAAAAACAATCGAGAACTTGTAGAGTGGCTTTTCGCTTTTCGCTCTTGGCTTTTCGCTAAAAGCTAAGAGCCAACAGCTAAGCGCCCCGCTATTGTCATTCCATACGCAGCGCCGGATCTGCAGTTTGCCCAATGCGCGCGCTGTACCACTCGTCGAACTCGCGCAATGCCAGCTCACACTGCTGGCGGTGGCGTTCCTTCCGGTCGCGAACGTGGGTTTCGAGCGCAGGCAAGAGGTCGAATGTGATATTCGCCGGCTGAAAGTTCTTGCTCTCCGCCTGCGTGATGTAGTGGACAAGCGAGCCAAACGCCGTCGCTCGCGGTGGAAGCGCCGGCTCGCCGCCGTTTGCAAGCGCGGCTGCATTCATTCCCGCCATCAGGCCGGTCGCAATCGATTCGACGTAGCCTTCGACGCCGCAGATTTGTCCCGCGAACAGCACATGGGAATACGCCTTCATTTGTAACGTCGGATTCAGCAGCGCCGGCGCGTTGATATATGTGTTGCGGTGAATCTGTCCGTAGCGCAGAAACCGCGCGCTTTCCAGCCCGGGGATCAAACTCAGCACGCGCGCCTGCTCGCCAAATTTCAGGTGATTCTGGAATCCGACAAGATTGTAAGAATCGGCGCGCAGATTTTCCTGCCGCAATTGCACGACCGCATACGGCATCCTGCCGGTGCGCGGGTCCTTGAGTCCGACCGGCTTCATCGGTCCGAAACGCAGCGTGTCGCGTCCGCGCCGGGCGATCTCTTCGATGGGCAGGCAGCTTTCGAAGTAGTTCAGCTTTTCCCAATCTTTCTGCTCCACCGATTGCGCCGCCAGAAGCGCATCGTAGAACCGGTTGTACTCGTCTTTCGACATTGGACAATTGATGTAGTCGGCCGACCCTTTGTCGTAGCGGGCCGCCAGGTACACCTTGCTCATATCGATGGAATCGGCCTCGACAATGGGGCTGATCGAATCGTAAAAATACAGGTGGCTGGTGCCAGAGCTTGTCGCGCACAGACGCGCAACCTCGAGAGACAGCGCGTCCGACGTCAGCGGGCCGGTTGCAATGATCGTGAGATCGCCCGTGAGCGGGTCTGCTTCGACTTGCATGACCTCTTCGCGGCGAATCGTGATGAACGGTTCGCGGGAAATCGCCTCCGTCACCTTTCGTGAAAACTCGGCCCGATCCACAGCCAGAGCGTGCCCAGCGGGCACCGCAGCTTTCCGCGCGATCTCCAGCAGCAGAGAACCCGCTCGCCGCATCTCTTCCTTGAGCAGCCAGGGCGCAGTGTTCTCACTGTCGGATTTCAGAGAATTGGAGCAGACCAGTTCCGCGAAGTCGTCCGTATGGTGGGCAGGAGTCGCGCGCATCGGCCGCATTTCGAATAGTTCGACGGCGACGCCACGCCGGGCACACTGCCACGCCGCTTCCGATCCCGCCAGGCCAGCACCGATGATGCGAACTTTTTTCATGAGACCAACTTCATGCGACTGCCACGCACTTCGCCGAATCTGGTTATTATAGGGCGCACCACACAGGAGAGAATTCCATGGCCCGGATTAGTCTGATTGAACCTGCGCAAGCCAGCCCGGAAGTTAAGGAAATCTACGATGGCAAGCTGAAAGGCAAGCCCGGCAGCATCCAGAAAGCACTGGCGCACCGTCCTGCCATGCTCGGCAACTTTCTGGGATTCTATGCCAGCGTGGGACGTTCGCTCGACCGCAAGCTGTATGAGGCCGTGTATCTGCGAGTCTCACTGATCAACGAATGCCATTACTGCACGCAGCACGACATCCAGGGCGCCAAACGCGCCGGACTCACACCGGAACAGATGAAAGCTCTGAAAGAGGGAAACTACTCGGGATTTGGCGCGCCCGAGCAAGTTGCGCTCCACTATGCCGAAAAGCTAACGCGCACGCCCGACGGCGCCAGCGACACCGACTTCACGGAACTCAAGAAACGATTTTCCGACGAGCAGATTTTAGACCTGCATATGCTCATTGGATTGGCGAACCTGACCAACCGCATCACTGGCCCACTGGCGTTGGAAGTCGAATTCCCGGAAGAAAAGATCTAGGCTGCTTTGGTCAATTATTTGTATTCGAGATTCTCGGAACGAATCGGTTTGAGCCTCGTGTCCCGAAACAGGAACGGGTGCACCGATGATCCCCATTACCCACCCTTTTCGCAAAGTGCGCGAAAAGGATGGGGCATCCGCATGACGACTGCTCTCTCAATCGTGCAACCGAAACGCGCCCACGTTGTAAACTCACTCTATGCCTCGGCGCTCTCCCGGCTCCAGCAATCTTTTCTCCGCGCCGAAATCCGCGCCTGCCGCGCACACTGCCCATGTCGATGGCGGAGCCCGCGGCAATCCTGGGCCTGCGGGTTATGGTGTCGCCATCAACGACGCCTCCGGACACCCGGTTGCCGAGCTTAGCGAATACCTTGGGCACCACACCAACAACTACGCCGAGTACCAGGGACTCCTCGCCGCCCTCCGCTATGCCGCCGAAAACCAAATCAAGGCGCTCAAGGTGATTAGCGATTCCGAACTGATGGTCCGCCAGATGAAAGGCATCTACAAGGTGCGTCATCCCGAACTCCGCAAGCTGTACGACCAGGCGCAGCAGCTGGTCCGCCGGCTCGAGCACTTCGAAATCCGCCACGCCCTCCGCGAACACAACCGGACCGCTGATCGGCTGGCGAATCGGGCTATGGATAGAGGGCGATAAAGCAAGGTTTCAAGGTTTCAAGGTTTCAAGGTTGCAAAGTTTCAAAGTTCCGCGTATACCCATGCTGTTCAGCACTACCTTGAAACTTTGCAACCTGGCTTCCCACAGGAGGACAACACGATGATCGGAGCTTACTCATTTGTTGGAATCAATCCCTGGGCCGTGCTGGTATCCGCCATCGCGGCCATGGTGATCGGATTTCTCTGGTATTCCCCCATCCTTTTCGCAAATCCCTGGATGCGCCTGATGGGAATCGACCCCGCTGACAAAGCCAAGATCGCCGAGATGCAAAAAGGCAGAATCTACGACCTCGCGCTCGCATTCGTCGCCAGCATCGTGTCGGCCGTAGTGCTCGCGAAGATCATTGACCTCACCAGCGTCAACACCATTCTCTACGGAATGAAAATCGGCTTTGCCGTCTGGCTGGGATTCGTAACCACCGTCCAACTTACCGGCGCACTATTCGGCAAGCAGCCCACTAAGCTCTACCTGATCAACACCGGACACCAACTGGTCTGCTACCTAGCCATGGGAGCCATCCTGGCCGTCTGGACGCACTGAAGCAAGGTTTCGAGGTTGCAAGGTTTCAGAGTTTCAAGGTTCTGCGGATGCCTCACGGTGTTCAGACCGGCGCCTGCGGCGTATTGGCCGTCAATCAGAATACTGAGGTCCGTAAACTTCGCAACGCCGTACAGTCGTTACTGCGCGCCCTTACGCTACAATACTGGCATGTCGCAAACCGTCTCCGCGATCACCCGCAGCCCCGCGGAGATCGTGCAAAGCAGCCCGGTTTCACAGGCGTCGAATGGCATCTGCTACGCCCGCTCGGGCGAGATTACCATTGCCGACAACGATCTCGACCGCATGATCGCTGCCGTCCCAGTACCGGTGGCCGCCGCGCTCAGCCGCAAGGCGTACTACTTCGTGCCGCTCACCGTGACCCAGGGCGATTTGACCGTGATCGCCGACCGCTACGACGTTGCGCTCAGCGACAACGCGGTTTGCCATCGCAACCTGAATCTCGGCGATGCGCAGTGCGTCTTCATCTCGACCCGCTTGATGGAAGACAAATTTTCGGTGGCGTTCGAGTTCTACATCAACGTCGGGCACGCGCTCGTCGAACGCGCCGGCGTGTCGCAGAATTTCGCCGACCTGGCCTGGCAGCAAGTGGAGTCCGGTGTGCGCGGCGAAACTTCACTCGACGCATGGGAGGCGCGCAAACTCGCCACGGCGCACGGTCCTGACGCGGAGAAATTTAAGAACGAGTATCTTACAGCCAGCTTCGCGGATGCGATTTCGATCTACCTGCTCTCGCTCTACCTTGACGTCGATTACTACGATCTTCGCGAGCGCGACTATCCGCTGCTGGCCCCAGCCCCGATGGCCGAACGGCTCCGCAAGATCGCCGAAATCTTTCCACCGAACCCCGGATTCGAATTCAACATTTACTATCGGCGGCGCGCGTAGCGGACACGATGCGCTCCGCGCTGGATCCGACAAATTTCCCGAGGTGGCTGAGCACGTAAATACTCCACGTTGTTGAAACCGTGTCCGCGTTGCCTGGGTTACGCCGCGCTCCTCTCGGCGCCGGCCTTTTCCAGCACTTCCAGAAACGCCGCCAGCCAGGCTGGATGCGCAGGCCACGCCGGAGCAGTTACCAGGTTTCCATCCACACAAGCTTTGTCGATGGCCACATCCGCATAGGTTCCACCCGCCGCCACGACCTCGGGAGCAACGGCGGGATAGCAACTGCAGCGGCGGCCTTTGAGCACTCCGGCGGCGGCCAGCAGTTGCGCCGCGTGGCAGATGGCCGCGATCGGCTTGTTCGTCTCCGCAAAGTGCCGGACGATTTCCAGCACCCGCGGGTTCAGCCGCAGATATTCGGGCGCGCGCCCTCCGGGCACGACCAGCGCGTCGTAGCTCTCCGGATGCACTTCATCAAAGTTCGCATTGAGGGTGAAGTTGTGCCCGCGCTTCTCGCTGTACGTCTGGTCGCCCTCGAAATCGTGGATCGCGGTGCGCACCGACTCGCCCGTCTTCTTGCCCGGACATACAGCCTCGACCCGGTGTCCGACCATCTGCAGGGCCTGGAACGGCACCATGACTTCGTAATCTTCGACGTAATCACCAACCACGATGAGGATTCGCTTCCGCGGCATGAGAACCTCCGGGAACATTGTGACAGAAGCGAGGGTGGGTGTGCAGCCTGGAGTCCGCAGTCTTCGCCGACTTCTGACAGACTGCAGATCCCTCGCTCTGCTCGGGATGACAATTCAGGGCTTCGTTCGGGATGATAATTTCCTGAAGAGTTCCGGCACATTCTTCCGCACCTTAGTGCCCTTGGCGGTCAGCGAGGTTCGAGCTTATGCTGAAAGTGAATTGAAAGGCTCAGGTTTCGTTTGCAGATGATCTCGCTTCGTCTCTACACACTTGCGCTGGGCACGATTGGCCTGGCCGTCGCCAGCTATGCCCTGCTGCGCCGCAAACCCAAGAACGCGGACGACGTCGAGCGCGAACGCCGCACCTGGTTGAATACGGTCGGGCGCATCACCGATGGCACGGTGATTGATGTCCAGGAAATCACGATGGACACGAACCGCCCCGCCACCATGCTGATTTACCGGTATGACGTAGCCGGGGTTTCCTATGAGGCCTCACAGGACGTCACCTATCTTCGGCAGTGGATCAATCTACATTCCTGCCGGCTCGGCGTGCCGACTTCAGTGAAGTACGATTCTCGCAACCCCGGAAATTCGCTGGTGATTGCCGAGGGCTGGATGGGGCTGAGGCAGTAGAGACGGGGCTTGCCGCGTCTCTACTGGGAATCAGAAAGCTATCCGGAATCAACTCAATCAGAGTTTTCCTAACGCCATCGCGACCATGTAGAGAATTTGCGCGGCCGCCAGCCCGATCCAGATTCGCTGCCGAATGCGCGAGCGGCGCAGATCGCGCAGCAGGTCGGCGGCGGTGGGTTCGGCGATCAGAGCTTCCCGCTTTTCCGCCGGCAAAGCCACCGGTTGCAGATTAACTGACCTCATAGCATCGGCCGTTTTCGGCTTGTCGGGATAAAACACTTTCGGCGTGTCCACGACTTCCGACCACAACGGCAGCAGGATCCATGACTTCGGAATGATGTCCAGAATCGGCTTGGAAGTCAGATTTAGAGCCGGCTGTGTTTCCGGCGCGACGCGATCGGCCAGATTCCGCAGCAGTGAGCCCCACCAAAAATGGCTGAGTTGATCGGTGATGAGTTCACCGACATCGACGGGCCGCGATTCAAGTTCAAGCGGCGCCAGTGTTTCCGGAGAGATCACGTCCCCGATGTTGGTGAACACCGTGCGAAACCAAGGCAGGCGCAAACGCTCCCCAAGCAGCAGGCCAACATTCACCGGCCGTGAAGTGAGTTCGAGTGGCGATAACTTCGTCGGCGCGAATGTATCGCGCAGATTGCCGACCAGCGACTTCCAGAGCGGCTGCGTCAGGCTCGGCGGCGGGAGCAAATCCAGCGGAATCTCCGGCTGTGCCGCCGTGGACTGCGGGTCGGGATACCAGGCTCCGGCGGCATTTGAGCGGTAAGACATAAGAATTCAGATTACTCCAGCGGCCCCGTCAGCGCTATCCCCAGAAGCGCACTCCTGATCTTAGATGCCGCAGCAAGCGTCTGTCACGCGTCTTTACGCAGCTTTACGCGTGAACCCCCGCCCAATGCCGTTCAAATGCCGTCTCTAAGACTGAAAAAAGACAGGCAACTGGAACAAGATGCGCAATCGCGGCTGCGGCGGACACTCCCCTCGCCCGAAACGCTAACTTCGTTGGTACATGGACTTTGATGCCGTTGAGGGCAGCCCTGCGCTGAAGCACAATCGCAAGGGAGATCTGAAATGGAAGAAGCTGGATTGAGCGACCACGCACAAGCGACATCCAAAGCTCAACGGCGCCTGCGGCGTTTCTCCCGTTATCGTTTTGACGTGCGCATTCAGTTGTCGGTGTTTCGCGACGGCTTGATCACCAGATGCTGGGGCCGAACCAGCGAGCTCGGCGAGGACGGCATCGGGGCGACCCTCAGCGGTGAGTTGCAGGCCGGCGAGGTTGTTTCCCTGGAGTTTCCCATCCCGCTCGCGCCGCACGTCATGAAGGTACGAGCCCTGGTGCGTTATAGCGACGGCCTGCGCTGCGGATTCGAGTTTCTGGTCGTGACCGACGAGCAGAGGCTGATGCTGCGCCAGGTCTGCGTGGTGTTGGCGAACGCCTCCTGAACCTTTCTGTTTTGGCCTTGAAAACCTTCATTACTGCGGTAACTATCGGCGGATAACCCGGGCGCTTAACATCGCACTATCGCCAGTGCACTCTGGGAAAGGACCGTATGGGTGAGAAAATCGCCCCGGCAGCAACTTCAACCGAACTGCCGCAGGTGAAGACGCTGCGGGAAGCTCTTGAGCACAGTGCGCCGCCGATCCTTACCAACATCTCCGATCCCGTCCCGGCCTCTTCGCCCACCAACGGCAATGCCGCCGAAGTCCCGCTCACCGTAGAGAAAGCCTACTTCGAACAGCTCATCGAGAACGCGCCGGAAGCGATCAGTATTGTCGACCAGGACGTGAACATCTTGCGCATCAACGGGGAGTTCACCCGCCTGTTCGGCTTTACCACGGCTGAGGCTGCAGGAAAACGGCTCGACCTGCTCATCGTGCCGCCCGATCGCTATGCGGAAACCGCGTGGATCACAGAGACCATCAAGACGGAAAGCAAACTTTCCCTGGAGACCCGGCGCCAGCGAAAAGACCGCTCACTGGTCGAGGTGCTGCTCTCAACCTCGCCCGTGATACTAAACGGCAATAGAGTTGGAGCGTACGCCTCCTATCGCGACATCACCGAGCAGAAACGCGCGGAGGAGTTGAATGCCGCCTTGTACGCCATTGCGGCGCGCAGCCAGTCGGCCGAAGATCTGCAGCAGTTTTTCGCCGCCATTCACAACATCGTCGGTCAGTTGATGAATGCGCGCAACTTCTACATCTCCCTCTACGATCCGCAGTCTCAGTTATTGAGCTTTCCCTACTTCGTCGATGAAGAGGACCCTACCCCGGCCCCCAAGCCTCTGGGCCGCGGCCTGACGGAGTACGTTCTGCGATCGGGCGAGCCCCTGCTGGCGACACCGGCAGTCTTTGAGGAACTGGTGCGGCGCGGCGAGGTGGAATTGATTGGCGCTCCGTCGTTGGACTGGCTGGGTGTCCCCCTGAAGAGCGGCACGACCTGCATAGGAGCCCTGGTCGTCCAGAGCTACAACGAAAACGCCCGCTTCGGAGAACGCGACCGCGAGATTCTGAAATTTGTTTCGCAGCAGTTGGCCACGACCATCGAGCACAAGCGCTATGAAGAGGCGCTCCGCCGCTCCGAAGCCCGCTCCCGCTCTCTGATTTTGAGCGCAGCCTTCGGCATTTGCCGCTGCACGCTCGACGGAAGATTCCTGGACGTGAATCCGGCGCTCATCGCCATGCTCGGGCATGGATCGGTCGAAGATCTTCTCAAGCTGGATGCGAGGCGCGAAGTCTTCGTCAACCCCCAGGAGTTGGACCGTCTGGCCGAGGACTATCGCCGCACCGGAAGTCTGAATGGCGTGGAGGTGCAGTGGAAACGCAAAGACGGCAGCGTCATCATCGTGCGGCTCAGCGGCTGCGCCGCCATTAGCGCCGATGAACCCGAAGAAGTATTGGAGCTGATCGCCGAAGATATCACCGACCGCCGTCAGCTCGAAGAGCAGCTTCGCCAGGCGCAAAAAATGGATGCCGTCGGCCGCCTGGCTGGCGGCGTTGCCCACGACTTCAACAACCTGCTGATGGTAATTAACGGATACACCGAGGTGTTGCTGGAGCAGTTGGAAAAAGGCAGCGCCATGCACCATAAGGTCCAGTCCATCCAGCAGGCAGCCGACCGCGCGGCTACCCTCACCCGCCAGTTGCTGGCGTTCAGCCGAAAGCAGCTCCTCGAACTCAAGGTGGTCGACGTCAACACCGTCATCGGCGACATGGAGCGCCTGCTGCGGCCCTTGATCGGCGAAAATATCGAATTGGTCACACGGCTCTCCACTCAAACCGGACACACCCGCGCCGACGCCGGCCAACTCGAGCAGGTCATCATGAACCTGGTCGTCAATGCCAAAGATGCCATGCCCGAAGGCGGCAAGCTCACCGTGCAGAGCTCCGACGTTACCGTACGCCATAGCTTCCGCGAACACCGTTTTATCCACCCCGGACGCTATGCCGTGATCTCGGTTGCCGATACCGGCCACGGCATGGACAAGGAAACCCAGTCCCGCATCTTCGAGCCGTTCTTTACCACCAAGGAAAAAGGGAAAGGCACCGGCCTCGGCCTGTCGACCGTCTACGGCATCGTCAAGCAGAGCAATGGATACGTGTTCGCCCAAAGCGAGCTCGGAGCGGGCACAACTTTCTACGTTTACTTGCCCCGCGTGGAAGATCCCGCCGAAGAGCTGAGCCCGGCCAAGTCCCAGCAGAACGAAGCCGGCGGCTGCGAAACCGTCTTGCTGGTGGAAGACGAGGAATCCGTACGCGAACTGGTGCGTGTAACCCTCGTCTCTCGCGGCTACAACGTCATCGAAGCTGAAAATGGCGAGTGCGGTCTGCGCGTCGCCGAGGCCTTCAAAGAACACATCGATATCCTTATCACCGACGTCGTCATGCCCGGCATCGGCGGCCGCGAACTGGCGAAGAAGCTGCTCTTGCTGCGTCCCGGCATCAGCGTACTCTACCTTTCTGGCTACACGGAAGATGCCGTCGTCACCCAGGGCGCGCTCGGCCCCAGTACCGCGTTTCTGCAGAAACCCTTCACTCTTCAGAATCTCGCCAAGAAAGTCCGCGAAGTGCTTCGCTCCCGATCCACCCCCACGTCCGCCCCCAAATCAATCGCTAAATCGGCCTCGAACTAATCTCGCCCCAGCGGTTGCAACTTTTTCCCCGTTCCCGCGTCCTATACTGAAGTGTGAGTACTGAAGTCTGGGCTTACCGCATCGGACACATCCATGTCTGTCTGCCGTGCGTACTTCAATCGGGGTGAGCTATGCTGATCGGGAAACCGGCTGCGATTCCGTCTTCTGAAATTACTCCCAAAGCAACCTATCTGAACCGGCGCAACTTCCTCGCCGGCGCAGCGATCGCCGGCGCGGCCGCCGTCACCGGTGTCGCCTTCCGTGATTTTGTTGCGCCCTCGCTCACCGTCCACGCCAACGCCAAAATTGATGGCCTCCAGAAAAGCCCCTTCAGTACAACGGAAAAGGAAACGCCCTACAAGGATGTCACCAACTACAACAATTTCTACGAATTCTCCACCGACAAATACGAGCCTGCCGACCTGGCAAAGAATTTCAGGACCCGTCCGTGGACGGTGACCATCGACGGCGAGGTCAAGAAAAAGCAAGTGCTCGACGTCGACGCGATCATTAAAATGGCTGCCCCCGAAGAGCGCATCTACCGCCATCGCTGTGTCGAGGGCTGGTCCATCGTCGTGCCCTGGGTCGGATTTTCCCTGAGCGAACTGATCAAGCGCGCCGACCCTCTGCCCAAAGCAAAGTTTGTCGAGTTCACCACCTTGTACGGTCCCAAACAAATGCCCGGCCAGCGTACCAGCGTATTGAAATGGCCTTATGTCGAGGGTCTCCGCATGGACGAGGCCATGCATCCGCTCGCCTTGCTCTGTTTCGGTATGTACGGCGAGGTGCTCCCGAATCAAGACGGCGCCCCGCTCCGCATCGTACTTCCATGGAAGTACGGATTCAAGAGCGCGAAGTCGATCGTCCGCATCCGCTTCACCGGCGATCAGCCCATGAATACCTGGCAACAGTCCGCCCCCCGCGAGTACGGCTTCTATTCGAATGTGAATCCCAACGTCGACCATCCGCGCTGGAGCCAGGCCAAGGAACGCCGCCTGGGTGAATTCCTCAAGCGGCCGACCCTGATGTTCAATGGGTACGACCAGGTGGCAAGCCTCTATTCAGGCATGGACCTGAAAAAGAACTTCTAGAATTGTGTAATTTTGTAATCGGGTAATTTTGTAATTTGATGCCGGGCCGAAAGTGGTTTCCCGGGTTCAAATTACAAAATTACCCGATTGCCAAATTACAAAATCAAAATGAAGTTGCGTTTGACAAAAATCGCGATTTTCCTCAGCGCACTCGTCCCGCTGGGGCGCCTCGTCTGGAAGGCCTTTCATGACGGCCTGGGCGCCAATCCCATTGAGGTCATCACGCACTCGACCGGCGACTGGACGCTGATCCTTGTTCTCACCACCCTCTCGATCACACCGCTCCGCCGGATCACCCGCCAATACTGGTTGATCGGCGTCCGCCGCATGGTCGGGCTGTTTGCATTCTTTTACGGAACTTTACACTTCTTGACTTATATCTGGCTCGATAAGTTCTTCGACGTCCACGAAATGTTGAAAGACATAGCCAAGCGCCGATTCATCACAGTGGGGTTCTCCGCCTTCGTCCTCATGATTCCGCTGGCCCTGACCTCGACGGCATGGTCGATCCGTCGCCTGGGCGGCAGGAACTGGCAACGCCTGCACCGCCTGATCTATTTCACCGGGATCCTGGCGGTGGTGCACTACGCTTGGCTGGTGAAGGCCGATCTCCGCAAACCCATAGAGTACGGCGTCGTGCTCGGCATCCTGCTGCTCTACCGCGTGGGAGTCTGGTTTTCCGAAAAAGCTTCCGAAAAACGCAAGCATCCCGCCATTCCAGCCCCGGCCCGAAGTCGGGTGGAAGTCACCAAAGCCTGAAAAACGCCCCCGCCAATTTTTTCCACCGAAACTCTCTTCTACAATGCGGGTTAGCGCATCTTAAGAATTAAAGACAGGAGTGTCTTATGAATCCCCTTGCCTCCACCAAGTGCGCCGGACGCCTGCTCATGGCGCTGGCGGCGATGACCAGCATCTTTTTGACCGTCGGCTGCGGCTCCAGCGGTGCGCCCGCCAAGCCCAACCCCGTCGGCTTCGGCCTCAGCAGCTTGAATGGCACCTACGTTTTTTCGTCGCAAGGCTTAGACAGTAATGGGGCTCCTTTGGCTGTGGCGGGCGCTGTCGTGGCCAACGGAAGTGGCGGCATTACCGGAGGCACGATGGACGTCGTCGACGCAGAGTTCACTCCGCCGTCGCCTGTCGCCCAGGCGATCACCAGCGGTTCCTATAGCGTCGGTGTCGACGGTCGCGGACGCGCTACGCTTAATAGCAACAATTCACTCGGAAGCTCCATTACCCTGGATTTCGTCCTAACCTCGAGTTCGCACGGGCTGGTCACTCAATTCGACGGCCATGGCACAGGCAGTGGCACCATCGACCTGCAGACCGCGGTCACGAGTCTGAGTCAGTTCGCAGGTCCCTATGCCTTCAGTCTTGCGGGTAGTGACTCGGGCGGCTATCCCTTCGCCACGGCGGGGGCGTTCAACCTCAATTCCAGCGGCTCCATCATTGGCGGTGGGGGCGTCGAGGATTTCAACGACAACGGTGCTGTCATCAGTGAGTCCCTTTCGGGCGTCGCAACCTTGGGTTCAGGAACCGGTCCTGGACAAATCACCCTTACCACTACTAGCTTCCTGCTCACCTTTGACTTCTACCCGATTGACGCCACGCACTGGAAGCTCATCGAAACAGACTACAAAGATTTCCTTGGCGGCGATGTCCTCACCGCAACCGAATCTACCGTAGGAACCATGGTGTTCACCATGGCCGGCGGCATCTCCACCACCACCTCCACCACCTCCGTCGCGAACGGGGGCCTTATGACCTATAACGCAAATACCGTTACCGGCTCCGAGGATGTCAACACCGACGGTACGGTTCTGACGCAGGTGGGATTCAGGGGCACCGTTGGCGCGCCCGGTCCGGTCGGCAGCCGGGTTGTTGTCACCCTCAGTGACTTCATACCCGCCACTCAGTGGGTCATCTATCCTTACACCGGCGGACTTCTGATGCTGGAAACGGATTCGTCAGCCGTTACCCTCGGCGCCGCTTACCCTCAATCCGCTACGTCATTCACTGCACCAGGGAGCTACGGACTAAACCTCTCCGGGGCCAATGGAGCCAATGGCGGCGGCGAGGTCGACGACATTGCCCAGTTCAATGCCACCACTGCAGTGTCACCAGCAACAAATATGACCGGCGTATTGGACGAAAATGACATGGGCAATCTGTTTGGGGATACGTCTTTGAACCCCGGCACCTACACCCCGGATTCGCCTGCGACCGGCCGCGGCTTGATCGTTGCCACCACCAACGGGACCTACCTCGGCGGGCTAACCCTAGAGTACTACGCGGTCAACAGCTCAACCGTCCTCTTTATCGAGATCGACACTGGCCAACTCGCGGCTGGGACATTCGAGGCGCAGACTGCACCCGGGGCCGGGGGAGCGGTGCAGTCGCGCATCGCAATCGTGCACCCAGTAGTCCGGCCACATGGAGCCTTGCGGCGCAAGTAGACTCTGACGGATAGCGTAAATGACCAAGGGCGCAGCTCCAAGGCCGCGCCCTTTTCTTCTCGCAACGTCTTCGGCACTCCCCCCGTTGCCCCCGGAACCGCCCGATGAATCCTATGATGGAGCGACGGGCGTCTCGCCCGGCACTCCACTTAAGTTACTTGATCGCTTCCGCCGCGATCCTCTCCGTCACAAACGCTTCGATCACGTCGCCGACTTTGATGTCGCCGTAGTTCGCGATTGAGATACCGCACTCCATACCGCTGGTCACTTGGGACGCATCGTCCTTGAAGCGCCGCAGCGACGCCACTTTTCCTTTGAACACCACCACGTCATCGCGCAGCAGCCGCACTTCGGAATCGCGCTTGATCAGTCCATCGCTCACGCGGCAACCGGCAATCGTCCCCACCTTCGGGATGCGGAAGGTTTCGAGTACGTCGGCTCGTCCTTGGTAGGTTTCTTTGATTGTCGGTTCGAGCAGGCCGGTCATGGCGCGCTTGATCTCGTCCTGCAGTTCGTAAATGATCGAGTGCAGCCGTATGTCAACTTTTTCCTGATCGGCCAGTTCCTGCGCTTTGCGCTCCGGACGCACGTTGAAGCCGATGATGATGGCATTCGAAGCCGACGCCAGCAGCACATCCGTCTCCGTGATCGCGCCAATGCCCGACCGCAGCAGTTTCAACCGCACTTTGTCGTTTGACAGCCGGCCCAGCAAATCGCCCAGCACTTCGACCGATCCCTGCACGTCGGCCTTCAGAATGATGTTCAGTTCCTTCATGCCCGCCGTCTTCAACTGCTCCGCCAGGCCTTCGAGCGAGACTCGCGAACTCTTGGCGAGCATGGCTTCGCGCGCTTTCTGCCCGCGGTATTCCGAGATGTCGCGCGCCTTCTCGCGGTCGGTGACCACCACGAATTGATCGCCCGCCTGTGGCAGGCCTTCCAACCCGATAATTTCCACCGGCGTCGAGGGCGGCGCTTCCTTCAGTGGCTTGCCGCGATCGTCGAACATGGCTCTGACTTTTCCGTACACGTTCCCCACCACGAAGTTATCGCCCGCGCGGAGCGTGCCGTTCTGCACCAGGATCGTCCCCACCGGGCCGCGTCCCCGATCCAGTTTCGCTTCGAGCACCAAGCCGCTCGCCGCGCGTCCCGGAGTCGCTTTCAATTCCTGCAAGTCCGCCGTCAGGCAGATCATTTCCATCAGCAGATTGAGATTCGTTTTCTGCTTGGCGGAGACATCGACGAACACGGTCTTGCCGCCCCATTCTTCCGGCACCAGCCCGCGATCCGCCAGTTGTTTCTTGACTCGCTCCGGCAGCGCGCCCGGCTTATCGATTTTGTTGACCGCTACGATGATGGGGACTTCGGCGGCGTGCGCGTGGTCGATCGCTTCCACCGTCTGCGGCATAACGCCGTCGTCCGCCGCGGTGACCAGCACTACAATGTCGGTCGCCTTCGCGCCGCGCGCGCGCATGCGCGTGAACGCTTCGTGACCCGGCGTATCCAGGAACACGATCTCGCGGCCGTAGGCCGGAGACGCCGTGTCCGTGATGGAAACCTTGTATGCGCCGATGTGCTGCGTAATGCCACCCGCTTCGCCTCCGGCCACATTGGTCGAGCGAATCGAATCGAGCAGCGTCGTCTTGCCGTGGTCCACGTGGCCCATGATCGTGACCACCGGTGGACGCGGTCCGGCTTCCGCGCCTTCCTCGCTGCTCTCGGCGGCTTCGGTAATATCCTTCGCAGCTTGTTCTTCGAAGGTGATCACTTCCGTATCCGCTCCAAAGAAGCGTGCCATTTCACTGGCCAGTTCCGCGTCGAGCGTTTGATTGATAGTGGCGAAAACGCCCCGCACCACCAGCCGCGCAATCACATCCTTGGCGCGAATGCCCAGCTTCTCGGCCAGGTCTTTCACCGAGATTCCTTCTGTAATCGTGATGTTGCGCGTGATCGGCGCCGGCTCGGTGTTAATGGTCATCCGCGGCGGCGGAGTGTAGCCCTTCATCGGGCCTTCCTTCACGCCTCGCGGCACATATCTCTGTCCCGGCCGCCGCGCCGGACCACCCGGACGGCTTCCCGGCCGCGTTGGTCCCGGCGGCGGCAGCCCCGCTCCCGGACCTACACCCAGCGGACGCGATCCCGCGGGCGCCACGCGCGTTGGATGCATCGGCCGCCGTTCACCCGGACGAAGCGGCGGACGCGATCCTGGCGCTTGCGGACGCGCCGTACGCTGAAAAATTGGCTGCCCCGGCACAGGGCGTCCAGGCGTCGGTCGCGAAGCTGCACCCGGCGCGGGCGCTCCCGGCGGAGGCAGAGGCGCCTTGTATACCGGGCGCGGGCCGGTCTGCGGCATGATCATTCGCGGCGGTGGCGCAATCGGAGCCGCCGGCTTCGCTGGTGCCGACGTTTGCATCTGCGTAACGTTATTCTGCGCCGGAGGCTGCGCCGCTGGCGGAGCACTTCCGGCCGGCGCCGCAGGAGTCGTAACTCGGGGCGGAACGGCGATCGCAGGCGGCGCTGCACTCGTGGCGGATGGGACCGCAGCCGGTGTGGTCGCGGCGGGTGGTGTCACGGGAACTTTGGGCAGAATCACGACCACCGCCGGCCGCTGCGCGGCGGCTACCGAAGCAGGCGTCACCAGTCTCGATACCGGCGGCGCAGGAGCAGGAGCTTCGCTCGCAGGCTTGGGCGGCACTGCCTTCGGCGCCACGGGAGCGGCCGGAGCTTCTGCCTTCGCTTCTATCGCCGGCGTCGCAACCGGCGGCTTGACTACCGGACGCGCCGCAGGATGCTCGGCTACTTCTTTTAGCTGCGTGATGGCGCGAAGCACGTCTCCAGGTCGCGAAATGTGCGAGAGGTCGATCTTGGTCTTGATCTCTTCTTCGCCGTGAGCGGCACGCGAAGTCCTCGCCGAACTCGGCGCCGCCTCGGAACGGCCGCGGAGATGTTTTCGCACCACGTCCGCTTCGTGATCTTCCAGAGAACTGGAGTGCGTTTTCTTCTCCGTAATGCCCACCGTAGTCAGCACGTCAAGAATTTCTTTGCTCTTGACTTCCAACTCACGGGCCAGATCGTTGATTCGAATCTTACTCATCCGCCGTCGTTTCCTCTTCTTGCGCCACTAATCTCGCGTGTCTAAGCCCGCATATCTAGGCTCGCATATCTAACCTCATGAAATCCCTGTGCAATCTCGCTTCCGGCTGGCAAAGCCCGCGCTTTCGGTCCGGATGCAACTCCGGACTCGCCACGCTCCCAGGTTCAGCTCTGCTTGTCTTCCGCGGCTTCTTCGGTCGCAGGCTCGGCGGTCGCAGGTTCTTCGGTCGCAAGCTCGGCGCCTTCTTCTGCTGGCGCCGTGTCGGTGGGCTCCGCTTCAGCGGCCGACATCTCCGCTTCTAACGAGCCTTCTGCCGGCGATTCCTCGCTGGATGCCGCTTCGGCGGCGGCTTCTCCGGTGCCCTCCGGTTCCGCGGCGGCTACTGCCTCGCCGCCATCCAGACTGGCGAAGTAATTATTGACCGCAATACTGATTTTTTCCACCGTTTTCGGGCCAATGCCTTCAATCGCTTCCAGTTGCTCCGGCGTCATATCGGCCAGCGACTCCACCGTATTCACGCCGGCCGCCTTCAGTTTCTCGACCAGCCCCTCGCCCAGTCCGGTAACAATTTCCAGCGGAGTTACGGTCTGTGTGACCAGCGCCGACATCTGCTGTTCCACTTCCTGCCGCTTTTCTTCTTCGCTCTTGATGTCGATCTTCCAGCCCAGCAGCTTCGCCGCCAGCCGCACGTTCTGCCCTTTTTTCCCGATTGCCAGCGAGAGCTGTGTATCGTCCACTACCACTTCCAAGTGTTTGTCCGCCGCATCCACAATCGTTACCCGGCTCACTTTCGCGGGCTGCAGCGCTTTCTCCGCGAACGTAACTGGATCCTCGTGATACTCGATGATGTCGATCTTTTCTCCGCGCAACTCGCGAATGATCGACTGCACCCGCATGCCCTTCATGCCCACGCAGGCTCCGACCGCGTCCACGTCCTTGTCCTTCGACAACACCGCGATCTTCGTGCGCTCGCCCGCTTCCCGCGCGATCGCCCGGATCACCACCGTGCCGTCATAAATTTCCGGCACTTCCGTCTGGAACAGATGCTGGACTAATTCCGGAGCAGAGCGCGAAGCGATCACGCCCGGACCTTTCACCGCTTTTTCCACCCGCACGATCACGACCCGAATCCGCTCGCCCACCGCGAACGATTCCAGCCGCGACTGCTCCTTGCGTCCCATGCGCGCTTCGGCCTTGCCGATATCGAGAATCACGTCTGGACCCTCGAGCCGCTTCACGGTCGCATTCACAATCTCGTTCACATGCCCGATGTATTCGTTGTAAACCGTGTCGCGTTCCGCCTCGCGCACTTTCTGGAATATGACTTGCTTCGCCAGTTGCGCCGCAATCCGCCCCAGAATCCCTTCCGTCACTTTCGGGATCAGCAGCTCTCCGCCCGCTTCCGCGCTCGGATCCAGCTTCCGCGCCTGCTCGACTGTTACCTGCAGGTCCGGATCTTCCACCTGCTCCGGAGTCTCGACGATCGACTTCACCGCATACGCACTGATCTTGCCGCTGTCTTTGTCGAGCACCGCGCGCAAGTTCTCCTGCGTCTTGTAGTACTTGCGCGTCGCCACCACAATGGCGTCCTCGACCGCACTCACCACAATCCGCGGATCAATGCCTTTTTCCCGGCTGACCCCTTCGATGATGTTGTAGAGCTCACTTGCCATAGGAATTCCAGGTTTCAATGTTGCAAGGTTTCAAATCTCCGGCACCAGATTGGCCTTCTCCACATTGGCCAACCCAATCTCAACTTTCGCCGCCGCGCCTTCTTTCGGACGCATCTTCTTTTTTCGCGCCGCGCTTAGATCCAGCAGCAGCTTTTCGTTCTCGAAGCTTTCCAGCTTCCCTTCAAAATGCCGGTTATTGTTCACCGGCTCCCGCGTTGTCAACTTCACGCGATGTCCGCGGAAGCGCTCAAAGTCTGCCGCCTTCGTCAGCTTGCGATCCAGTCCCGGAGAAGAGACCTCCAGCACATACGATCCACCCGGGAACGCATCCTCAACTTCGACGATCGTCCCGAACTCCCGGCTGAACTTCGAGCAATCCTCATGCGTCACGCCGTCCGGACGATCCGCCGCTGGCACCGCTCCGGGCCGGTCAATAAACACGCGCAGCATGCGGTGCTTACCCGCCCCGCACACTTCCACTTCGACTACTTCCAGCCCGCTCGAGCCTGCCACCCGCTCGGCAATTTGCCGGACCTTATCCAGATCTAGAGCCATGTTTTCAGCAATTTGCGCCCGAATCGCCGCGCCAATCCCAGCCCAAACTAAAAAGTGGGCTTTCGCCCACTGGTGTGCTTCGACAATCCTGAGACTACGACACAACAGTTTCCATCACCAACTATACGCCGCCAATATGGAAAACACAAACCAGCTTGAGCTATAATACCCCTCGCCTTGGGACGTCCTGCTATTACGCCGTGACAGTTTGGAGGCTTCCGTGAAGCTGATGTTTCTCGTTGTTGCTCTTACCGCAGTGGCAGCGCTCTTCGCAGGCCAGCCGGCCTATGCTCAGAATGCTTTCACGCCCGACCAGGTTAAATTCGGACCTGCGCCGCCCTTCCTGCCGCCCGGCGCGCAGTTGGCTGTGTTGGAAGGCGACCCGATGGCTTCGACCGGAGACTTCACGATTCGTCTCAAGATGCCCGACGGTTACAAGATCGCTCCTCACACTCATCCCAACCGGGAGAACGTAACCGTCCTCTCCGGCACCCTAGAAGTGGGTATGGGAGACCAATTCGACGCCAGCAAAATGGCGAGCTTCGGGGCGGGCAGTTTCGCCTATCTCGACCCCAGCATGCATCACTACGCCATGGCTTCCGGAGAAACGGTGATCCAGATCCACGGGATGTCGCCCGTAAAGTTCAACTACATCAACCCGGCAGACGATCCCAGCGGGAAAAAGTAGCGGGAAGAGATCGGCGTTGAACCGCGCCTCTCGTGTTGTGGGTTTGACTAATCATTCGCCCCGCCCGTCCACGTCGAGCGAAGCTCACAAGCCGAGTCTGGCACCGGCCATGTGGGGAGGGCCGCGCCCTCGGCCCCTCCACCAGTTACGGAAGTATCTGAAGTAACCTTGCCCTCACCTTGCTCATCCCCCAAACTTCTCCTGATGCCGTTTTCCCGCGCCCATCTCGCCATCGCACTGGGCTCCGCTGGCCTGCTCGTGCTCGTGTTTCTCGGCTATCTGTACTGGCTCAGCAACCAGCCGCCGGTTCTGTCGCGCTCCGAAGAACGCGATCCTCTCACCCAGATGCCGATCAGCATCACCATGAATCCGTTTCGCGATCGCACCATCGAACGCACCGCCAACAGCTTTATCTCCGAGATGCGCGATGGCAATTGCCGCAAACTGCTCGCCCAGTGGGAAAAGGACTACCGCAAGAAGCGCGCCGACTTCCTCTGCAATTCCGAAGCCCAGCATCCGCTGATTTCCTGGAACCTGGTGGAATGGGAAGACGCGCCGCCGCTCGTGATTCTGCACTACAAAGGTCAGCGCTACAGCACCCCCAGCCAGGACGCAACCTACAAAGACCTTTTCTCAGTAACCGAAGAAAAGAAAGATTCTGGCTGGACGGTTACGAAGTACGATTCTTTCTATTGACGTACAATCATCGGCGCGCTCCGCGTCTCGGCGGTGAAGCGCACTTTCCTAACGACCAACGACCAACGACTAACGACCGACGACTAACCCTATCCTCCAATATGCACCATCGTCCGCGACGCCGGCACAAATCCTGGCTCCCCGATGTGGTGCCGCTCTTCTTTCTTCTCCACTACTTTCACAATGAATTCCGTGAGCTTCTCATCCGTCGCGCCGCGCCGCATCAACTCATGCAGGTCGCGATCCCACACAGAAAATAAACACGTACGCAGTTTGCCGTCCGAGGTGATGCGAATCCGGCTGCAGTGTCCGCAGAACGGATGCGACACCGGCGCGATGATTCCAATCTCGCCCACGCCATCGGAGAAGCGATATCGCCGCGCCGTTTCGCTGCGCCCGTGCGCAATCTCCTCCAGTGGCAGATACTCCGACATGCGGGAGACAATCTCATCGAGCGTAACCACAATTTGCGGTGTCCAAACGCGATCCTCTTCCAGCGGCATAAATTCGATGAAGCGCACCACCACCCGCTCTTCCCGCGCGAACATCCCAAACGGAATGATCTGATCTTCATTGAAGCCGCGCAGCAGCACGCAATTGATTTTCACCGGATCGAGCCCCGCCTGCCGCGATGCGCGCACTCCCGCCAGCACGCTCTCGTATCCATTCGCCGCACGCGTGATGCGCGCGAATCGCTCTGGATCCACCGCGTCCATGCTGACCGTCACGCGGTCGAGTCCCGCGTCTTTCAGCGGCTGCGCGATCTCGGCCAGCAGGTGGCCGTTCGTTGTCAGTGCAATTTCAGGCTTCTTCCCTTCCCCGTCCCCGTCCAAGGTCCGCAGCTTCGCGAGGTCCCGTACAAACTCCACAATGCCTTTGCGCAGCAACGGCTCGCCGCCCGTCAGGCGAATCTTCGTGATCCCGAGCCCAACCAGTATCCGCGCCATCCGCAGATAATCTTCGAACGGAAGTTCCGCATACGCCGCGCCGTTGGTCCCCGTCCGGCAGTACACACACCTGTAGTTGCAACGGTCCGTGATCGATATCCGCAGGTCGTGGATCGAGCGCCCGAAATTGTCGGTGAGAATCGGCAGTCAGCACTCAGCAGTCAGCATTCAGACAATTCAGTTTTGTTCAGAACCCGGCAGTCGCCCGGAGGGCTGAACGTTGAGTGCTGAATGCTGACGGCTACTCCTTCGAAGCTAGTCGTTTTTTGATTCTCGAACTCCGAAAAGGAAACAAACAGGCAGGCGCAATCCCAGCGAGCGTTTCCTTTCCAACATGGGAGGCGCAGACGTTCCCATCCGCACCCTCGAATCGCACCCGTCAAACCGGCGCAACCCTCGCCCCCGCTGCCAGAGAATCTCTCAGGCCACGGGGATCGGAAACTCGAGGTTCATTATAGATGACGAAGCCGAACTCCGCGAACCAGATTCTCGCTGGAGAGACGCCGCGCTCCATCGCCCCTGGCCTGCTAAACTGGCCGCATGAAAGCCCTCGTCATCACCCGTTTCGGCGGGCCCGAGGTTCTCGAATTGCAGCAGGTCCCCGACGCGCATCCCGCGCCCGAGCAGCTTCTGGTGAAAGTGGAAGCGGGCGGCTTGAACTTTGCCGATCTGCTCACCGCGCGCGGCGGATACGCCGGCACTCCCAAACCGCCGCTCACTGCCGGCCGCGAATTTGCCGGCATTGAACTTACCGGCAACGACGAGTCCAGCCGCCGCGTGATGGGCTACACGCAGTGGGCCGCCTTCGCCGAAAAAACGGTGGTGCAGCGCAACCTCGTCTGGCCCGTCCCTGAAAATTGGACTGCCGAACAGGGCGCCGCTTTCCCCGTAAATTTCTTCACCGCCTACTTCGCCTACTGGAAGGCCGGTTTGCTCGACAAGCCCGCCGGTTCCCGCGTCCTGATTCATGCCGTCGCCGGCGGAGTCGGCACCGCCGCCGTGCAAATCGGAAAAATTCTCGGCACCGAAATGTACGGAACTTCCTCCTCCGAAGACAAGCTGGCACGAGTGCGCGAGCTCGGCCTGCAACACGGCATCAACTATAAGCAGCACGATTATGCCGAAGCGATCAAAGAGCTTACGCACGGCGAAGGCGTCGACGCGGTTTTCGAAATGCTCGGCGGCGAGCACGTCGCGAAAAGCGTGCGCTGCGTGCGCGACTTCGGACGCGTCATAGTCTACGGCTCCGCCACCGGCGAAACTCCGCAACTCGACACCCGCCTTCTCTACGCGAAAGGCGCAAGCGTCCACGGACTCTGGCTGTCATATCTGAGCGCGAACCGCCCGCTGATGGAATCCGCGTGGAAGCAGCTATCCCAATGGCTCGTAGCCGGGAAACTCCATCCCGTGATCGGAAAAGTTTTCCCGCTGGAGCAGGCGCGCGAAGCCTACACCCTGATGCAGGAAGGCAAGAATTACGGCAAGATTGTGCTGAAGATTAGTTAGCGGCTATTGCAACACTCTATACGTTTGTCATCCTGAGCGAAGCGAAGGATCTGCAGTTCCTCCACATAGCCCGAACTCCAGACAAAACATTCCAACCTTGTTACTCCCGCAGTGTGCACCCGGCTTGCTAACGCGGCGAGCGCCCACGCGTCCAATGAGCATGTCTGCAAGAAACGTGGTTCGCAAAGAAAAAAGAAATCGGGAACTTACTCAAACCGGGATTCGTATCCTGTAGCGAACCAACGTGGGGTGGACGAAACCAATCTCGATCCACTTAAGAGAATTCGCAGGGTGACGGGACTGGCGCACGCATGGTTTGGCGGCCCTGGGTGCGCCGGGTCCAGTAAAAAGCACGAGTTTGAGGCCCGCGTCTTTTTGCGTCACCCTGACACACGCATTGTAGGACTTTGCACCAAAAAGGCAAGCCCTCAGTCGAGCATCCTCGAACTATCACCAGCCGCCCCTAACGTCCCGGCCAGAAACCGGGTAGAAAGCGAAGGAGCAAATGAAACTGAACAATCTGGCGCTGAACAATCTGGCAAAGACTGTTGTGCTCGGGCTGGCCGTGCTGCTCGCATCGAGTGCTTTCGCAAGTAACAAGGGTTCGCTGCAGGTGCGGGAGCCGCTCGAAGTCAACGGCCAGCAACTCGCCCCCGGTGAGTATCAACTGCGCTGGGACGGCACGGGATCGAACGTCGAGGTAAGCTTCATGCAGGGCAAGAAGGCAGTCGCGAAGACTTCGGCGAAAGTCGTCGCGCTCGACAAAGCCTCTGACTACGACTCGGCGGTGGTCGACCACGCCAACGGCAAGGCAACGGTTTCCGAAGTACGCTTCGCCGGCAAAAAGTACGCCCTAGCCATCGGCAGTACCGAGAAAGCCGAAATGATCGGAAGTTCAAGCAAGTAACTGACTAACTCGTGGAAAGATGGGGCAAACAAGGGAGCACTCCGGTGCTCCCTTCTGCTTGTCGATCTAATGTTTGTTCTGACCAGCAGTGCTATGGGTTGTCAGCTTTCTCGAGCTCAGCACTGATGTGGACGTTGCTGCCCGCGCTGGACTTCAACTTTCGCTCCCAGTTCTTGAATCCTGATTTCTTGACGACAACCGTGTGATCTCCCTCTGACACCTGAACGTCAGAAGGCGTGCTGCCAACAAAACTGCCATCGACCTCGATGTCCGCGCCCGGCGGAGTCGAGTCGATCTGCAGCTTGGCGAAAGCGGTTGTCGCGGCTACCGGAACCGCAGCAGGAACTGATTTCTCCTGAGCGGGAACACTCGCGGCTCGGATGGATGCTCCATGCTCCGACCAATCTCTCGTGATGGCTTCGCACGCCTCTTGTACTGAACCGCCGAGCGAGAGTGTGGACTTGCTGGTGATTGAATCCCCGCTCACCCGGTTGAACACGGCTACCTTGTTTTTGTGTCGCAGAAGACCTTTTCCTCCTTCGTGATCGAGGAGAACGATGTAGTCGGTTTTCTCCGGTTTGTTATTGACCTTCACTTCCGGACAGCGCTCCCCGAAAGTCTTGATGATCTCGGCTGTTTGGGGCCGAGCGCCACCCGCCATCGCGCCTCCATATGATCCCCCGGAGCCTCCGCTGGAACCGGCAACAGACCAGGATTCACTATCGGTGATAAAGACTCGGGCTGCATCTGCCAGCTTGGTTGCCGCCGGCTTGTCTTGCGCAGCCGAGGAAATGGCGAGAGAGAACGTGATTATCGCTAGAAAAACAAATATTCGCATTTATCCTCCAGACACAAACGACCTAGTTGATCTTACTAGTTACACGGGATCGGTCACTACGGCCACGCAGAATAACTCGTGCATTGTGATCGTCGCGGATAGAACGCCTCATTATCCTCCGATCACAACGCTTGTCAACGGGGAGGAATGCGAGTGAAGGCGGTATTCACGCAAAAGGGAGCTCAGTTGCTCTCTCCAAGAACTGAGAACTGACAACTGAGAACCGAGAACTGCCCTCAGTACTTCGGCATCTTCGGATCGATTCGATCTGCCCAGGCTAAGATGCCGCCGGTCAGGTTATAGACCTTTGTAAATCCCGCGCGGCGCAGGAAGTTTACGGCTTTCGCGCTGCGTCCGCCCATCTTACAATGGGCCACGATCTCGCGGCTGCTGTCGAGTTCGCTCACGCGCTTTGGTAAGTCGCCCACCGGGATGAGATATCCCTTCAGGTTGCAGATCTGGTATTCGTGCGGCTCGCGCACGTCGAGAATGAACACGTCGGCCTTCGCGTCTAACTTCTTTTTTAACTCCTCCACCGAGATTGCCGGCACGTCATTCCCCGCGGGTTCTTCCTGACCGCGGATACCGCAGAACTGCTCATAGTCGATCAGTTCGGTGATCGTGCGGTGCGTGCCGCAGACGGGGCAATCGGGATTCTTGCGCAGCTTCAGTTCGCGGAACTTCATGCCGAGCGCATCGACCAGCAGCAAGCGTCCGGCGAGCGAATCGCCTTGCCCCAGAATCAGCTTGATGGTCTCGGTCGCCTGAATTACGCCGATCAGTCCGGGCAGAATGCCCAGCACTCCGCCTTCGGCGCACGAAGGCACCAGGCCCGGCGGTGGCGGCTCCGGATAAAGACAGCGATAGCATGGTCCCTCTTCGGTCGCGAACACGCTCGCCTGCCCTTCGAAGCGAAAAATGGAGCCGTAAACATTGGGCTTGCCGGTGAGCACGCAGGCATCGTTAACCAGGTAGCGGGTTGGAAAATTGTCAGTGCCGTCGGCGACGATGTCGAACTCGCGAAACAATTCAAGCGCATTGGCGCTGGTCAGTTTCATGTCGAACGTCCGCAGGTTCAAAAACGGATTGAGCGCCTGCAGTTTGTCGGCGGCGGAGTCGAGCTTCTTGCGCCCGACGTCGTTGGTGGTGTGGATGATCTGGCGTTGCAGGTTGGTGTAGTCCACAACGTCGAAGTCCACGATGCCGAGCGTGCCCACGCCCGCGGCCGTCAGGTAGAGCGCGAGCGGAGAACCGAGTCCGCCCGCTCCGATGCACAGGACTTTCGCGGCCTTCAGCTTTTGCTGCCCTTCCATGCCCACCTCGGGCATGATCAGATGGCGCGAGTAGCGCAGGATCTCGTCGTTGCTTAAAACGGCTTCGGGTTGGGCTTCGGCGGATTTGACATCGGTAAGGGTGGCCATTGGTTCCTTTTTTCAATTTTAATCAGTTTGACGGCGAACTACAGACAGCGGCGACAGCGCGCGGGGCGGGACATTCGGTCATGTGTCAGTCCGCAAGTCATACTCATCAAAATCATGCTCAGCAAATCATAACGCAGCAGCCGCCGGCAATCGACGGCACAATGGAAATGGTATCACCGTCTTTGACCGCAGTGGCTTCTTTTTGCAGGTAGCGCATGTCTTCGTCATTGACGTAGACGTTCACGAACGCGCGCAGTTTGCCATCGTCGGTATAGAGATGGCGCTTCAGGTCGGGATGCTGCGAGACGAGGCCAGCAAGGGCCTCGCCCACGGTTTTTCCAGGGATATCGATCGAGGCCTGTTTCCCCGAGTATTGGCGAAGTGGAGACGGAATCTGGATCTGGGGCATACAAAGGAGATGCAATGGCACTCGCGAAAGATGCAAGTCGAAAAAAACCGGCGCACCTGAAGGATAAAGAAATTAAGGATGGGCACTGACGATCATGAACGCCCAAGCAACTTTGGGCACTAATGCAGAACCGGCGTTTTGCCGATCTGACCACTAGGACGGTGGGTGGGCATGTCTGAACTGGTTAGCGTGGTCGAATCGGTGTCCGTGAAAGCAAATTTCGTGTGCGGACGCATTTGCGACGAACACGCACGGGAAGCGAAACTCATCCAGTCCTCGCTGCTGCCCCCAAAGGGGCTCTGCCACGAGTCCGTCGAGATCGCGTCCCGCTTCATACCCTTTTCCGAGGTGGGGGGCGACTTTGCCGACTTCTTCCTTTTACCGGACGGTTTCATCGGCATCTACCTCGGGGACGTGGTTGGGAAGGGGTTGCCGGCGGCCATGTACAGCGCTCTCGTGATGGGAACCCTGCGCGGGATTCACAAGACCGGGACGGATACGGCGCACGTTCTTGCCCTGTTGAACCAGCGCCTGGTGCAGCGACCCATCAGGGGCCGCTTTTGCTCGACCTTGTACGCTCTTTTCAACCCCGCCACGCGAGAACTCATCTTCTCCAATGCCGGGGTGCCACTGCCCCTGCTGGTCTCCGGAACCGAGTGTCGGCAGCTAGGCGAGGGTGGATTACCCTCGGGAATGTTCTCGGGTGCCACTTACGGACGGCACGTCGTGCAACTCGGCCCGGGAGACTGCGTTCTGTTCGCGACCGACGGTCTTCATGAATTGCGCAACGGGGAGGGAGTCGAGTTCTGCACCACTCAAATGGAGGAGGTTTGGGCACAATGCCGGCACAAATCGGCAACCGAATCGGTGGACTTCGTCTTCGACCGCCAGTTGGCCTTCTCCAATGGCAACCCGCCGCACGACGATATTACCGCGGTGGTGCTGAAGGTGCTGCCCTAGCCCATGGTCATGACACTTCGGTCTTCTCGTCCACGAATTTCTTGTCGGCCTCGTCGCTGCCCACGAGTTCGAACGAATTCGTAATCGTCGCCCCGCCCTTCTCCACGCTCGTGATCACGTAGGAACAGCCGAACCAGTGGGCTTCCGCGAGGTCGGTGGGCGACCATTGCGCGGGATGGTCGGGATGGGAGTGATAGAAGCCGACGATGTCCTCGCCGCGCTCGCGGCCTTCGCGCTGAATGCGGATGAGATCCTTGGGATCGATGTGGTAGCGGTTGTGGGGCGAGTCCTCGCGCATATTGCCGCAGCGGGCAATGCGCGAGACGGTCTTCGAGCCGTCGTCGTCGAAGCGCCCGACCAGCACGCCACAGCACTCGTGGGGATAGGTTTCCTCTCCGTGTTGACGAAGGGAGACGTAGCTAGATTGACAGAGCTTGAGCATCAGAAGTCAGCTTGCAGAACCATTTCACCACGGAGACACCGAGGCACGGAGGAAATCAAAAAAAGGTTTCCTCTGTGTCTCCGTGACTCCGTGGTGAACTTGATCCGTGGTGAGCCTTCGGCGGGGTCGGTGTAGATGATATTTGCGCCATCTGCTTGTAGAATTCGTTTTCGCTCGGGAGAAACATTCTCCGGCACGCAGAGCGTGACGGGGAATCCGAGAGCGGCGCCGAGCATGGCGTAGGCGATGCCGGTGTTGCCGCTGGTGGAATCGGGCAGAATCTTTCCGGGAGCGAGTTTGCTGGTGCGGCGTGCTTCGGCCACAATGCTGGCGGCGGCGCGATCTTTGACGGATCCGCCGGGGTTGCACCATTCGGCCTTGCCCAAAAGTTCTACGTTGGGAAGATCTCGGGTGACCGCGTCGAGCGACAGCAGGGGCGTGTTGCCGATGCGCGCGAGGAGAGCTTCTCCTTTTGGACCAGACGCGGCTTCAGCCTGGGAAGGCGACTGCGATGGCGCGGAGCCGGAAGCTGCTGGTGTCATTGAGTGGGATGCCCTTATGACTAGAGTAATGTGTCCGCAATCTTAAAAAGGTGTATCTATACTAACGTTGTTGAATTCCAACGTCATTAGATTCGCCGCGGACAGTTTTGGTTCCATCGAAACCGTGAAAGCCGCATCTAACCTGATGCGACGAGAATTGAGTTTATAAAATGGCAGCGAAAGTCGAACAGCGAACCTACGAAGACGCAGTCAGCTGGCTGCGCGATCATGGCTTTGACCTGATTGAAGCTCCGGGCCCGCAAACGCGCGTGTTCCTGAAGAAGTACAACTGCTCGGCGGCGATCCAGAAGACGGACGACGGCGGAGCGAAAATTTTCGCGTATCCGGGATACATGATCGGCAGCGAAATTTCGAAGCTGGTCAATCGCGGCTATCAGCAGTTTATGAAGACGACCAAGACCGAAGTGCCGGCGACGGCCGACCACCTGAAAGCGCTGCAGCAGTTCTCCCAAGAAATGAAAGAAGCGCTGGGAACGCCGAGCCTCTACAACGAGTCGCTCGGAACGGTGAGCGAGTCGTACCAGTACGATCGCATCAAAGACCGCGACCAGCCGGAGGTCGAGCGTCCGAAGCGGCCGTGGGAGACGGTGAAAGCGAAGGCGGCTGCGGCGGCGAAAAAGAGCCGAGCGTAAAGCGCGGGGCTTTCAGCAATCAGCTTCAGACGGTGATCGTAGACGCGAACACAGATAAACCGTCGGCTTCGAAGCTGTGATGCGAGGTTCCCGGCTTCTACTTGCGAACAAAATGCAGCAGGTTCTTGCCGAACTTTGAGCGCGCGCCCCGTCTGCCCTGATCCAGCCCGCAGGGGGTGTATCACTTTTCTCGTATAGCCTACCCCGCAACCCATTTGACCCCTTTTCTCGCGCGCCCCTAGAATGAAAGATTGGCACTGCGCTCGCGAACTCATCCATGGCACTGCGTCTCTATAACACTCTTTCCGGGAAGATCGAGGACTTCCGTCCGCTGGATGGCAACCGGGTCCGCATGTACGCCTGCGGACCGACCGTCTATGACTACGGCCACATCGGCAATTTCCGCACATTTATCGCCGTCGATCTTCTTTATCGCTGTCTGCGCCAGAGCGGATACGACGTCCGCTACGTCATGAACATCACCGACGTGGACGACAAGATCATTCGCAACTCCGCGCGCGACGGCGTGTCCGTGCAGCAATACACTGCGAAGTTTGTCAAGGCTTTCCTGGAAGATTCGGCTACGTTGAACATTGGGCAACCGGTTCTGGTGCGCGCGACCGAACACATCAATGCGATGGCCGACTTCATTGACGAACTGGTGAAGAAAGGCTTCGCTTACCGCACCGACGACGGTTCTTACTACTTCCGCATCGCGAAATTCCCCGAGTACGGCAAGCTTTCGAAAAAAGATTTTGCCGGCATGGCCGACGGCGCGCGCGTCGACGTCGACGAATACGACAAGGACAACGCCCGCGATTTCGCCCTCTGGAAGGCTCCGAAGCCGGGCGAAGCCTCGTGGGACACATCGATCGGGCCGGGGCGTCCGGGCTGGCACATCGAGTGTTCGGTGATGTCGATGGAGCAACTCGGGCCGAGTTTTGATTTGCACGCCGGCGGCGAAGACCTGATTTTCCCGCATCACGAGAACGAAATCGCGCAGTCGGAAGCGTTCAGCGGAAAGGAATTTGCGCGCTATTGGTTTCATGCGCGTTTTCTGCTGGTCGAGGGCCAAAAGATGTCGAAAAGTCTCGGGAATTTTTTCACCATCCGGGATCTTGTGCTGCGCGGGCACAAGCCGTCGTCGATCCGTTGGTTGCTGACGCAGGTACCCTATCGCAACCAGTTGAACTTTACTTTCGATGGCTTGAAGTCCGCGGCAAGTTCGGTGGAGAAACTGCGCAACTTCCGCTTCCGCCTGACGAGCACGCAGTTCCCCGCCGGCGCGACCCCGGCGATGGCGCAACTGGCGGACGAAACCTCCGCGCGAATGAAGAACGCCCTCGACGACGATTTGAACACCGCCGAGGCGCAAGCCGCCATGTTCGACATGTTGCGCAAAACCAACACCGCGCTCGATGCTGCGGCAGTTCGCCAGGACGACGTGAAGCCGCTGCTCGGGGCGCTGGAAAAGTTCGACGAGATATTCGGCGTGCTGAAAGATGACGACCAGCCCAAGATGAAAGCCATCCTCGACTGGGCCCGCGCCGAAGGCCGCGAAAAAGAGATCAGCCCTGAATTGATGGAGATCGCCGGCTCCGCGCAGCTCTCCGACGAACAAGTCAATCAGAAGCTGGCCCAAATGGAAGCCGCGCGAAAAGCGCGAAACTTCCAACTCTCTGACGCGATTCGCGCCGAGACTGTCACTGCCGGTATCATCGTGGAGAACACAAAGGACGGCGTGCGGTGGCGAAGAAAGTGAAGGACAATTTGTAATTCGTAATTTGTGATTTGCAATTTGGGTCGGCGACCGCGGGTTTCAAAATTACAAATTACAAATTGGGAATTACCAATTCCCCATGAAATCCCTCGACGAATATCTTCTCGAAGCCGAACAAGCCCACGGCCATCTCTGTGCGGGGCAGATACTGGGCGTGCGCCTGGCCATGCTGGGCCTCGAAAAGCTGGGCATCGAAGACCCGCGCGGCAACAAAGAAGATCGCAAACGTCTGGTCACGTTCGTCGAGATCGACCGCTGCGCCACCGACGCTATCGCCGTGGTCACCGGATGTCGTCTCGGAAAGCGCGCCCTGAAATTTCGCGACTGGGGAAAAATGGCCGCGACCTTCGTCGACGTGAGCACCGGCAAAGCCATCCGCATTGCCGCGAAAGAATCGTCAAAAGCGCTGGCGCGGGCGATGCATCCCGAAATCGAAAACAAGAACCAGCAGCAGATGCTGGCCTATCGCGAAATGCCGGAAGACGACTTATTCACGAAGCAGTGGGTGAAGGTCGAACTTCCTGCCGAAGAATTTCCCGGATACAAGGGCGAGCGCATCGTGTGCGCCGAGTGCGGCGAAGGCATCAATTTCCGCCGCGAGGTTCAGCGCGACGGACGAGTGCTGTGCAGAGCGTGCTCGGGCGAACGGTATTACAAAGTAGTGTAGCGGCAGGAGAAGCTCTCGGACAGCCGAGGTCGGCTGTCCCTACGCAGTCTTTCTCGCTTGCTCGTAGGCGTGCGCGACTCTCAACAGCGTAGCCTCGTCGAAGTGTCGCGCGAACAACTGCAAGCCGATCGGCAGCTTTTCGTGATTCTCGCCGCACGGAACGGAGATTCCGGGAATGCCCGCCAGGTTCGCAGTTACGGTGTAGATATCGGCCAGATACATGGCCAGAGGATCATTCACCTTCTCGCCCAGCCGGAATGCAGGCGTCGGGCAGGTCGGCGCAGCGATCACATCCACTTTGTTGAAGGCCTCGTCGAAGTCGCGCGTCAGCAGCGTGCGCACTTTCTGCGCCTTCAGATAGTACGCGTCATAGTATCCAGCGCTCAGCGCGTAGGTGCCGAGCATGATGCGGCGCTTGACTTCCATGCCGAATCCGCCATCGCGGCTCAGCCGGTACATTTCTGAAAGCGTGCCCGCCTTGGCGCGGAAGCCGTAGCGCACACCGTCATAACGCGCCAGATTCGACGACGCTTCCGCCGTGGCCACAATGTAATACGCGGGAATCGCGTACTCGGTGTGCGGCAAACTCACAGGCACAACCTCGCATCCCAACTCAGCCAGCTTCTGAATCGCCGCCTCAACCGCCGCGCGCACCTCCGGATCGAGCCCCGACCCGAAGTATTCTTTGGCCACGCCGATCTTCAAGCCTTCGCCTGAACTTCTCATCGGCTTCTCGAGTTCCGCCACGTAGTCGGGAACGGGCACCTCCGCGGAAGTCGAATCCATGGGATCGCGGCCCGCAATCGTGCGCAGCACGAGCGCGACTTCCTTCACCGTTTTCGCAAATGGGCCGATGTGATCGAGCGACGACGCAAACGCAATCAGCCCGTATCGCGACACCCGTCCATACGTCGGCTTCAAACCAACCACGCCACAAAACGACGCCGGCTGGCGAATCGATCCGCCAGTATCGGAGCCGAGAGTCGCCACCGCCATCTCGGCGGCAACCGCTGCCGCCGATCCACCTGACGATCCGCCCGGCACGCGGCTCTTGTCGCGCGGATTGTGCACGGCGTGATACGCCGAGTTCTCATTGGACGAGCCCATGGCAAACTCATCGCAGTTGAGCTTGCCCAAGATCACCGCGCCCGCTGCTTCCAGACGAGCCACCGCCGTGCAGTCGTAAGGCGGAATAAAGTTCCCGAGAATTTTCGAACCGGCAGTCGTGCGCACGTCGCGCGTCACCATGACGTCTTTGATTGCAACCGGAACTCCCGCCAGTGGCGGCAAAGGCTTGCCCTCCGCGGCCATCGCGTCGATACGCCCGGCCTGCGCCAGCGCGCGCCCCTCGCAAAGAGTCAGGAACGCGCCAATCTCGGAATCTTCTTGCCTGATGCGCGTGTAGAAATCTCGAGCCAGAGCGCTCGCTGTCGTCCTGCCCTCGGCAATCGCGCCGCGAATCGCATCGATAGTGAGGCCGAGGGCAAGGCCGGCATTTTCTTTTCCCGCGATCATCACGCTATCTCTCAATCACCTTTGGAACCTCGAAAAACGTCCCGTCAGTGTCCGGCGCATTTTTCACGGCGGCGGCGTGCGGCAGCGATTCCCGTAGCCCGTCCTTCACGTCCTCCCGGATGGCGTACGCGAACCGCTCGCTTCCCCGCCGCGACTCGTCCACGCCGTAGCGGTCCGAGACTTGGGCCATGGGCGCAACTTTGTCGGTCTCCAGTTCGCTGAGCATCTCGATATATTCAAGAATGGAGTTCAAATCGCGCAGCATGCGAGCGCGCTCTTCTTCGGTCAACTCCAGGTTGGCCAGATCGGCCACGTAGGCAACGTCTTTGTCAGTGACTTTCATAAGTCTGCGGCGCAAGCTTGAGACGCGGCAAGCCGCGTCTCTACGGGAAATCAGACACCCTAGGAACTGCGGATCGATTCCGCAGCTTGCTACGCCTTCATCACGAATTCAATTCGCTTCACCGAAGTCGCTGAATACTTGTTGATCAAAGCCACATAACGCGGCGCCAGGTTGGCGAGTTCCCGCCGCCATCCCGCGTCGGCAACTTCCACTTGCAGAATGCCGTCGGAAAAACTCAGCGCCCGGGTCCGCTCGGCCACCGCACTGCCGCACGCGATGGGCCAGGCCAGCAACGCGCTCTCGCTCGCCGGCGCGCGATGAAGAGCTTTGGCGATGATGGTTTCGAGGCCCGAGGAAGCACGGTTCAAGGCATGACTCCAGAGTCGCGAACCGATCAGAACGGCGATCAGAACGACGATGAGAACGGAATGATTGTAGCATCGGAAATGTTGGGCCTTTTCACGAGGCCGCAGCCGCCGCAGCCTTGGCGCGCTTCTTGGCGAGCTTGCGCAGGTGCATCGCCGAATACAGACTTCCCCGGCAGCGCCGCGTCCCGCATAAACAGGGCGCGTCATCCTCGCCATCGAAGAGGTTGTAGTCGTAGGTCAATTCTTCTCCGGCCTCAATATCGCGCAGAGCTATGATCCACATCTTGCCCCGGATCTGATCGGTCTCGCAGTTCGGTTTGCAGGAATGATTGACGAAGGCGGCCACCCCGTAGCCGTCAATAATGCGTTTGCCGCCGTCCAGGCCGAACAAATACGTGTTCGGAAAGTCGTCGTAAAGATCGTCGGCCTGTTCGTAGGTGAGGTAGTCGCCCACGTATTCCACGATCAACGTCCCTCTGCGAATCGGCCGCGTGGTGTAGCAACCATAAGAGTGAATGCGAGACTGGCGAATGATGAGCGTCATAGACTGCCATTCGAAGAGCGCCATTCGATTTTATCTGCAAGCACATATCTTTGGCACACCATGCTTCAGCACCGCTCGGGCCATTCCCCAGCCACCTGCTATCATTCTCAGGGGCTAGCATCCGAAGACCGACCAGTGGGGGGATCGGCGACCATGGCTCATCAGCATCCACCGCGCTTTCTGAAGATTGTCGAAGACGCGAAGCAGCGCATCCGCGAAACCAACGCCGACGAAGTCAAAGCCCGGCTCGATCGCGGCGAGAAATTTGTTCTTGTCGACGTGCGCGAAGACCGCGAATTCGACGCCGACCACCTGCCCGGAGCCGTCCACCTGGGCAAGGGCATCATCGAGCGCGACATTGAGGGCGCGTATCCCGATCTCGAAACTCCGCTCGTGCTCTATTGTGGCGGCGGCTTCCGTTCCGCGCTGGCAGCCGATAACCTGCAAAGAATGGGATACACCAATGTCATTTCCATGGATGGCGGAATCCGCGGTTGGCGCGAAAGGGGTTACCTGCTGGAGAAGTAGCGAGTAAGGGCAGAAGGAGCGGCAGTATGAGCAGAAGGACGCGCAAGATCGCTGCATGGGATGGCTCTTGTTGGGGCATTCCTCGGGAGCAAAGGGCAGCCATGTTAATACATGGTACGGAACATTAGTCGATGACCCCGCCTTTATTCTCGGCGGCGCTTGTGTCGGCTTAATTCTTGGGTTCGTGTTCTCGTTGCGTCTGCCGGTTTCAAAGTAGCCCGCACCTTCGGGCACTCGGCGGATTGCATACCACCCGCATCTTTGAAAAAATACCGTAAAGAGAGTTGGGGTTCCTGCAATGTCTCAAATCGGAAGCTTTGCGCTCCTGCTGGCGCTCGGCCTGAGTGCGTATTCCTTCCTGGCAGGCTTTTTGGCATTATTCAGTCGGGACGCTGCTTCGGCTCGTCTCGGTGAGACCGCTCGCCGCGCCGGAATCGCCACGTTCGCCGCGGTGCTGCTGGCGGGCATCGTTCTTGTGGTGGCCGCGTTCAACGACGATTTCTCCATCGCCTACATCTTCCATCACAGTAATCGCGACTTGCCGGCCGCCTATAAGTTCGCCGTGCTGTGGTCCGGTCAGGAAGGCTCGCTGCTGTTCTGGTCGCTGCTCTTGGCCGGCTACGGATTCGTTCTCCGCTTGCGCTACAAGACCGATCAGCGGCTGTTCGCGTATGCTTCGGTGATCATCGCCTCGGTGCAGGTTTTCTTTTTGCTGATTCTGAATTTCGCGGCGCATCCGTTCGCCATCATGGAGGGCGCGCTCCCCGCCGATGGCAGCGGGCTAAATCCTCTTCTGCAGTATCCCGAGATGGTCATCCATCCGCCCATGCTGTACCTGGGATACGTCGGCTTCACCGTTCCCTTCGCCTTCGCGCTGGGCGCGCTCATCATGAAGTATCCGGGCGAGAAATGGATTCAGATCACCCGCCGCTGGACCATGGTGACCTGGTGCTTCCTCACGATCGGCGTTTTCCTCGGTGCACACTGGGCTTACGCGGTCCTCGGATGGGGCGGCTACTGGGGATGGGACCCGGTGGAAAATGCCTCGCTCATGCCGTGGCTCACCGGCACAGCGTTTCTGCATTCCGTCATGATGCAGGAAAAACGCGGTATGTTGAAAGTCTGGAACATGGCGCTTATCTTCGCGACGTTCCTGCTCTCGATGCTCGGGACCTTCCTCACGCGTTCGGGCGTGATCAGTTCGGTCCACGCTTTCGCGCAGTCCTCAATCGGCACCTGGTTCCTGGTCTTCATCGCGTTGACCCTGGCGGTCTGTACCTTTTTCCTGGTGGCGAACCGGTCGCACCTCAAGAGCGAGCACAAGTTGGAGTCGCTGGTTTCGCGTGAATCCAGTTTCCTGTTTAACAATCTCCTCTTGCTGGTCGTCTGCTTCACCATACTGTGGGGCACGTTTTTTCCCATCCTGTCGGAATTCGTGCAGGGACACAAAGTCACGGTCGGGCCTCCTTTTTTCAATCGCGTTGCGGTCCCGGTTGCCTTGCTGCTCCTGCTGCTCACCGCCGTCGGACCGCTGCTGGCCTGGCGTAAGACTTCCGTCGAAAGCCTGAAGCGAAATTTCCTGTTCCCCGCGATCGGCGCGCTCGCCATCGGCGGCATGATGATCTTGTTCGGTGTGCGTCCCTGGGAGGATCCTTCTTTCTTCTACGCCACCATGGCCGCCGTGCTCTCGGCGCTGGTGATCTTTACCGTTATTTCCGAGTTCCTCCGCGGAGGCCGTGTCATCGCCGGCAAGAGCCAGCAAAACCTACTGGCTGCGATGGTTCACCTGTGCCACAGAAACACTCGCCGCTACGGCGGCTACATCGTCCACTTCGGCGTGGCGCTGGTGGTGATTGGGATTCTCGGGACGCCTTTCAATAAAGAAGTTGAAAAAGAAATGGGCTTCGGAGACAAAATCTCCATTGGCCCTTACACTCTGGTCTGCCAGTCGTATACGCAGGACGACAATCCCAACTACGCGAACGAGTGGGCGATCATCAACGTGTTCCGCGGCGGCAAGCAGATTACGACCATGTATCCGGAGCGCCGCTTCTATAAAGCCAGCGGGCAGCCCCAGACGCTCCCACGGATTTACCCCAGCTTCCGCGAAGATTTTTTCCTGGTGAGCGACGTCTATCTGGTCTATGAAGGCAAGAACGAGACGACAGGCCGTCCCATCATTAAAGCGCACTTGAATCCGCTGGTCCCCTGGATTTGGATCGGCCTGATGATCATGGTCTTCGGCACCATCGTCGCACTCGTGCCGAATGCCGCCGCCGTCCAGGTGGCCGCAACTACGCCGGTTCGGACTCCGGCGCATGTGGGAGCGGGTGACTGAGATGAAATCCTCCATGCTCTCGCACCGTAAGATCTCGCGTCGTCGAATCTCCCCTCGTCGCTGGTTGCAGGCCGCCGCTCTCGCCGTCGCGGTGATTGTGTTTATGGGCGCCGGGGACGATTCCGCGCGCTTCAAAGACCTGGGCCACCGCATGATGTGCACTTGCGGGTGCGGCCAGGTGTTGCTTGAATGCAATCACGTCGGCTGTCAGTCCTCCGACAAGATGCGCAACCAACTGCAAGCCGCGCTCGATAAAGGCAACAACGACGATCTCATCCTGCAAGGCTTCGTGCAGGAATACGGACCAACCGTGATCGCCGCGCCCACCGCCACCGGCTTCAATCGCGTGGCCTGGATCATGCCCTTCGTCGCGTTGGCGCTCGGCATCACGTTCGTCATTTACGTCGTGCGCTCGTGGAAGAATCGGCCCGCACCGGCCCTCGCCGATGGCATCACCATCCCGCGCGGCAATGAACACGATCTCGACGAGTTTCGCCAGAGAGCCCGCAAGGAGACCGACTTATGATTCCCTTCGTCTGCGCCGTCGTTACAGTCGCCTGTCTCTACTACGTTTTCTTCTTTCCCGGCGAAGTCTACGCAGGAGAAGAAAAAACGCGGCTCAGCTATCTCCGCGAGCGCAAGGAAGCGGTGTACGAGAACCTGCGCGATCTGAATTTCGAATACAAGGCAGGCAAAGTGCCAGACATGGATTATCAATCCATGCGCGCCTCGCTCGAAGAAGAAGCGGCTGCGATCATGGCGGAGATAGCCAGGCTCGAACAATCTGTAGTTGCGCCCGCCTGACCGTGGTTCCGGAGTCGGCATTGCGATCTGCTTTATGTTGATCTGCTTTATGTCAGAAGAGGAGTGGATTTGAAGAAACCCGCAAAGTCCCTAGCGTCCCTTGCTATCCTGCTGCTTAGCCTGGCGTCTCTGGTTGCCGCCCAGGAGGCCGGATCGACGTTGTCAGGAACCGTCACCAACGGCACCACCGGCAAGCCCGCCGCCGGCGATGAAGTCATTCTCATCAACCTCGCCAACGGCATGGACGTGGCCGCCAACACCAAGGTCGACAACAACGGGAAATTCAGCTTCAAAGTCACCGTACCCGGCCCGCACCTCATCCGCGCCGTCCATCAGGGAGTTACCTATCATCAGATGGCGCCTCCCGGCGTCAACTCGGCCGACGTTCAGGTGTATGACGTCGCGACCAAAGTCACCGATCTCAGCGTGACCGCCGACGTGATTCGCTTCCAGGCCGACAGCGGAACGATGCAGGGCGTGCGCCTGTTCGTCGTCAATAACGCCTCTTCTCCCGCGAAGACGCAGATGAACGATCACAGCTACGAGTTCTATCTGCCCCCCGGCGCGAAGGTTGAACAACTGCAAGCCCGTGCCCCGAACGGCCAGCCGATTAGCGCGGAAGCAGTTCCCCAGGCCGAGAAAAACCGCTACGCCATCGCCTTCCCGCTCCGTCCCGGAGAAACGCAGTTCCAGGTGGAGTTCACGCTGCCCTACTCGGGTGAGATCAAGATCGATCCCAAGCCGCTCTATCCCGCCGCGCACCTCGTCATCGTTCTTCCCAAGACCATGCAGTTCAAGGCCGCGAATCCGTCCAGCTTCCAGGCCATGCAGGATCCCAGCCAGGGCGACAGCATCGTCGAAGTGGCGCAACAGGTAAAGGCAGGCCAGCCGCTCGGGTTCACGCTGAAGGGTAACGGAGTCATCACCGAGTCGCCCGGAGAAGTCGCCTCGGGCGCGGCCCAACAGCAGGATCAGCAGCAACCGCAAGGACGCGACAATCGCCCCGGCGGCGGACTCGGCGCTCCCATCGATGCACCCGATGCTCTGCAGAAATATCGCTGGCCCATCCTCGGCGCGTTCGCCGTGCTGCTCGCGATTGGCGGATGGGTGGTCACGAAACGGCAGCCCGTAACCTCGCCTGCGGCGACGTCTCCTGCGAAGCCTGACGCGGCCTCGAGCGATCGCAGTGCGGCCGTCCGTCCAACGGAGCCACCCGCGGCGCCGGCGACATCCGCGACCGGCACTCGGGCCGCAAGATCATCGATGCTGCTCGAAGCACTGAAAGAAGAACTGTTCCAACTCGAGGTGGAACGAAAACAAGGGAAGATCACGCCCGCGGATTACGAAAAAGCCAAATCAGCCCTCGACCAAACGCTCGACCGGGCGCTGAAGCGGCAGGGTTAGTATCGCGGCGGGAATACGATCCCGGCGGTTCGATCGGCTTCTCCCGCCAGCGAAGGCGAAGCCGCCCGCCCAGAGCCCAAGGCCTGGCGTTCGGCATCTAATCGGTTGAGGCAAGAACACTGAGGCAACAATTCTATGAGCAACATATTCAAAACCACGCTCCTGCTCACCGGCATGACGCTGCTGCTCATGCTGGCCGGCCGTGCTTTCGGCGGCCAGCGTGGAATGTTGATGGCGCTCGCCTTCGCCGCCGTCCTGAATTTCGTTTCTTACTTTTTCTCCGACAAGATCGCGCTCGCCACCTACCGCGCCCAGCCCGTTGGCCGCGACGATCTGCCGCGCGTCTACAACATCGTCGAGCGCCTGGCGCAAAAAGTCAGCCTGCCGATGCCCAAGGTCTACCTCATCCCGTCCGACTCGCCCAACGCCTTCGCCACCGGACGCAATCCGAACCACGCCTCCGTCGCCGTAACCCAGGGCATCCTCGGCCTGCTCACCGACGACGAACTGGAAGGCGTGCTGGCTCATGAACTCGGCCACGTGCGCAATCGCGACATCCTCATCAGTTCGATCGCTGCCACTTTAGCCGGCGCGATCACCTATCTCGCCTCGATTGCTCGCTGGGGCATGATTTTTGGCGGCATGCGAGGCAGCCGCGATCGCGACGGAGGCGGCGGCATCGCAGCCATCGCCATGATCTTCCTCGCCCCATTCGCAGCCATGCTGATCCAGCTCGCCGTCTCGCGCTCCCGCGAATACGGCGCCGACGATACCGGAGCCCACTGGACCGGCAACCCCTACGCCCTCGCCAGCGCTCTCGCCAAAATCGACGCCTATTCCCGCCAGCGTCCGCTCGTTGCGAGTCCATCCACCGCGCATCTATTCATCATTCAGCCGTTCTTAGGTGGGATGAGTTTCGGCAACCTGTTCTCGACGCACCCGCCAACGGCAAAGCGAATCGAGCGCCTGACCGGAAGGCCAGCGGAATTTACGCAATAAGACGAGTACTCAGCACTCAGCACTCAGCACTCAGATTTTGTGGCTGAATGCTGACGGCTGAGTGCTGAGCGCTGAGATGACCCCCGTAATCCCCAACCCCGCCGCCCGCATAGTAAAATCGGCCCCAATGGCTCCCGAAACTCTGGTGGCAACCTCTCGCCGCGCCGCGGAACTCGAGAATAGTCTGCGCCGCGTCATCCGCGGCAAAGACGATGTCCTCCGCCTCGCCCTGGTTTCCATCTTCGCCAAAGGCCACCTGCTGATCGAAGGCGTCCCCGGAGTCGGCAAGACCACGCTGGGCCAGGCCCTCGCCCGCGCCATTGACTGCACCTTTCAACGCATCCAGTTCACCAGCGACATGCTGCCCTCGGACGTGCTGGGCATCTCGATCTACTCCGCCATCGAGCAGAAATTCGAATTCAAGCGGGGACCGGTCTTCGCCAACGTCCTGTTAGCCGATGAAATCAACCGCACCACTCCGAAGACGCAGTCTGCCCTGCTCGAAGCCATGAACGAGGGCCAAGTCACCATTGACGCGCACTCTTATCCGCTGCCGCAACCGTTCCTGGTCATCGCCACCCAGAATCCCATCGAGCACCACGGCACCTATCCCTTGCCCGAGTCGCAACTCGATCGTTTCCTGATGCGAGTTCGCATGGGATATCCCGAAGGCAACGCCGAGCGCGAGATCCTGCGCGCCGAAGCCGGCGCCGCCCAACTCGAAAACCTGCGCCCCGCGCTCAACGCCGCCGACGTAGTCGAAATCCAGCAAGCCGTGGCCCAAGTCCACGTGGACGAATCGCTCATCACCTACATGCTGAACATAGTCGGCAAGACCCGCGAGTCCGAGTATTTATCCCTCGGAGTATCTCCCCGAGGCTCGCAAATGCTCTACCGCGCCGCCCAGGCCATGGCCTTCCTCGAAGGCCGCGATTACTGCACGCCCGAAGATTTCAAGCCCCTGGTCGTCTCCGTCTTCGCCCACCGCGTAGTAGTAAGTTCGCTCTACGCTTCCACCCTGAAAAAATCCGAGCAAGCCGAGCAAGTCCTCCGCGAGATCGTAGAGAGCGTGCCGGTGCCGGTATAGGCCTTTGCTCGTGTAGGGACGGGCGCCCTCGCCCGTCCAAGCCGAGCGCAGCTCGGCCTCGCCTCGTTCAGCCACGTTTACTCGCCCGAGGCCACCGGCGGCGGCTGCAAACTGGAAAGACGCGAGATCGTCGCCACCATCATTCCGGAGAGAAACTGCATGGTGGCTACATCGTTGTTGTCGAACGCGTGGGGCGTCGACGACAGCACTTCGAAAACGCCCAGCGTCCGCCGGAAGTGGCGCAACGGAGCGACCAGGATCGAGCGCACGCCCATCCGCCGGCAACTCGCCCAATCCACTCGCGGGTTCGCCTCGGCGTCATTGCACAGCAGCACTTCGCCCGTGCGCACGCATTCGGCCGAGAGCCCGCTATCGGTCTGCAGGCGGACTCCGATATCCGGGGCGGTGCGGCCGGTGCGCGCCCGGCAAACAATTTCGTTGCCCCGGCGCAGCGCGATGGCGGCCCCGGTGGCGCCGGTTAAGGTTTGCGCTTTTTCCGCGATGATGCTGATGCCCGGCTCGAGATCAATCTCTCCAGCGTTGATCAGCGCATGCGGCGCGGAGAGTGGTCCATGATGGCGAGGCCGCATTCGATGGCGAGTGGAAAAAGCTGCCGCCGCGGGATACTCTCCCGCATATTCGCCGATCTGATCTTCGTCGGCCACCGGAATTTGCGGAATACTATTCGGAACACTGTAGAGCAGCGACCGCACCAGTCGGTCCAGTTCCGCATCCGCGATGAGATGCGCGGTCTGCTGCCCGCGCAGCGATCCGCCGAGCACGCGCGATAGACTCAGCACCGCGCCACTGCCGCAGGCCAGACACCGCGGCGTGTTGTTTTCGCTAAGCAGTTCACACTGCACGCAAAATATTGCCGACTGCAATGATACGAAATTCACGTCGGTGGCCGTCAGCGAACGCTGCATTTGGATGATTCCCTCCGGACGATGAGGAAGGATGAGGGTAAACAGTTGCGCGCACAGGAGTAAGTGATAGCGCTGGTTCGGGCTGTGGATAACTGGCCTGCCCCATCGAAACCTTGCGGCAGACGCCAATCCGGGAGAATCGATAGCCAAAAATCAATACCCGGAGAATCGGCGCAAGGAGTTCTATAATTCCGCTCATGTCATTTCTCCGGTTCCTCATGCTGTTGTCGCTCGTGGTCTGGCTGGGCGGAGTGATTTTCCTGGCATTCGTTCTCGCGCCCACCGCTTTTTCGCCCGGACTTCTCCCGACCCGCCACATGGCAGGATCGGTCGTAGGCCGCTCGCTCGATTTACTGCACTACATGGCCATCGTTTCCGGAATTGTTTTTCTGATCGCGTCCATGCTCTACAGCCGGATGGCCACTGGAAATACGCGGCCGCTGGCGGCGCGGCACCTTCTGATCGTGCTGATGCTGCTGCTGACGGTGATCTCGCAGTTCGCCATTTCCCCGAAGATGCACGCCATTCGCGCTGAGGTAGGCGTAATCGATAACGTGCCGCTGGACAATCCCCTGCGCATGGAATTCAACCGTCTGCATGTGTGGTCGGAAAAGTTTGAGGAAGCGGTGCTTTTGCTGGGGTTGGTGGCGTTGTACACGACCGCGCAAGCATTCCGGTGAGCTCGCTACAGCCAAGCTAGTGCGCCGCTTTGTCCGGCTTCGACGCAGGCGGCGGTTTCAACGCGTCATCGAGATACGCCAGATACTCGGCGATCAGCTTATAGCTGTCGTAATAATCGTTCATCTTGATGGCTGCCAGCTTGTCGAACGGCGAATGCAGGATCGACCAGGTCTGTTCCGTCACCGAGTGCAGCGTGATACGCGGGATCTGGTAGCGAGCGAACGATTCGGAATCGGCGGTGCCGAGGTTGTCCACGTTCATTGTGGTCACAGGGAGTTTACTGGCCGCCGCAACAGAGGCCAGCGCGTCGAGCAGCGCTTTGTCGGCGTGCGAGGCCCAGACTTCGGTCGGACCGAGGCCTAAGCTGTCGAAGTTGACCATGGCTTCGACATGCGCGCGCTGATCGCTGGTGAGTTGATCCACGTAATACCGCGAACCGACCAACCCCTTTTCCTCGCCCGAGAATCCGACGAAGACCAGCGTGTGATGGCGCGGCTGCGCGCTCAGGCTGTACAGCAGGCTGGGCAACAACACCGCTCCCGTCCAGTTGTCGACCACGCCGTCGCCAAAGCTCTCGACTTTATCGGTATGCGCGCCGACCACGATGACTTGCTGCGTTTCGCCAGGCAACACGCAGATGACGTTCGGCGGAAACTTGCGGTCGAGTGCTTGCTCGGAAAGATTCGCGTCCTTGCACCCGGAGTCGGCGAACCACTTCCGGATCAGCGCTTCGCGTTCGCTGTTCCTGGTTGAAAACGACTTCAGGCGGCCTTCGACAACTTCGCGCGTCTGCAAGCGGAAGTGGATCATCTGCGCCGAAGCGCAGACGGCACACGTGATGCAAGCGATCAGCGTCGCGGCAAGCTGGCGAAGGAAAAGATGGCGCAGAAATTGGCCGCAGGCGGTTGTTCTGCCGAAGTGCATTTTGCTGAGCGTAGCACGCCGCTCCGCACAATGCATTTCAGTCGCGTATGCGTATTGAGTGCGATGATTTATTCTTCTTATTGAACTGAGACCTGAGACCTAAGAACTGAGACCTCACAATGAAAACTGGCATCATCGGTCTGCCGCAGGTCGGCAAGACATCTCTATTTCGCATTCTGACGAAGGTGAATCTTTCCGAGCACGCGCTTGCGAACCCGCGCGAGGCGCACATCGGCGTCGCGAAGGTGCCCGACGAGCGCCTCGACAAGCTGGCCGCGCTCTACAAACCGAAGAAATTGACTCACGCCTCGGTCGAGTATGTGGACGTCGGTGCCATCGGCCAGGACGCGCTGAAAGAGACCGCCTACATCGGCCATCTGCGCCAGGTGGACGCGCTCATTCACGTTCTCCGGGCGTTTGAGAACGATGCGATTCCACACGTCGGCCCCATCGACCCGCTGCGCGACATCAAGAACGTTGAGTTCGATCTCATGGTCAGCGACCTTAGCCAGATCGAAAAACGCCTGGAGCGCCTCGAAAAAGACTTGAAGAAGATGAAGACGCCAGAACTCGAAAAAGAAAACGAACTGCTGATCAAGGCCAAGGCCCATCTCGAAACCGAGAAGCCGCTGCGCGAAATGGAAATGACGCCCGAGGACAAGAAGCGCATCCGGGGCTTCATGTTCCTGAGCGAGAAGCCCATGCTCTACGTCCTCAATATCGGCGAGAGCACGGAGCTCGGCAGGGATCTGGAAGCGGCGGTGGCGAAATACAAGCTGACCGAAGTGGCCGCGCGTCCGAATGCCGGGGCAAGCGCGATCTGCGGCAAAGTGGAAGCGGAACTGGCGGAGATGACGGATGAAGACGCGGCGGAATTTCTCGGCAGCTATGGACTGGGAGAAAGCGGGCTCTCGCGCCTGATCCGCAAGAGCTATCACCTGCTGGGCCTGATCTCGTTTTTCACGGCCGGCGAAGACGAATGCCGAGCCTGGACGATCCCGCTGCATACGCGGGCGCAGAACGGGGCTGGCGCCATTCACTCCGATCTGGAAAGGCACTTTATCCGGGCCGAAACGATTCGCTGGGATCAGCTACTAGAAGCGGGATCGGAAGCGAATGCCCGAGCAAAAGGCACGCTGCGTCTCGAAGGTAAAGACTACATCGTGCAGGATGGGGACGTGATGCACATAAGACACAGTGGGTAACAAGTTCTCAGTTCCCAGTTCTCAGTTCTCAGAAAGACCCCACAAAACCGACCAATTTCCGAACGGCCCTACTGAGAACTGGGAACTGAGAACTTGTTCAATGCACGTGAAAAAACCGATCCAGCACAAACATGCACGCCGCCCCGACGAAGACCAGTAGGGCCATCTTCACACCGGGTTCTTTGTTCACTTCGGGGATCAGATCGGACGCGGCGACGTAGATGGTAACGCCCGCCGACAGTGGCAGGCCGAAGCTTACCTCGTGGCGGAAGATTGCCATCGTCATCACTCCCGCCACGGTTGCCACGCCCAGCATCACGGACGATCCCCAGGCGAACGCGCGGCTTCGGCCGCTGGCCAGCATCACCGATGAGATGGTGAATCCTTCCGGAATCTTGTGGAGAAAAACCGCGACGAAGATGATCCAGCCGAGCGCTTGGGAAACGAGGAATCCCGAGGCGATCGCGATCCCATCGAAAAACGTGTGAATCAGCAACCCGATCAAAACCGAGTAGCTTTTGTGAGAGTGGACGAACTGGTCGGCGTGGGTTTCTTCTCCAAAGTGGAAATGCGGGGTGACGGTGTGCTCGAAAAAATGGACGAGCAGGTATCCGAGCAGGATGAGAAATCCGGCATAGCCGCCACGCAGCTTAATGCTCTCCGGCACCATCTCTACGAGTGCCGTCGCCAGCATGAAACCTGCGCCGAGCGCGACGAAGTAGCGGAGGTACGAGCGCTCCCAATGCTTTTGAACGATGATGGCGCCGCCGAACACGTTCGCGCCCGCCGCGGTCAGCCCCAGCAGCAAACTGGTCAGGATGGGGGACATGAGGAAGAAGAATAGCAGGAAGCAGTTGCCAGTGGTCAGTTGTCAGTACCCAGTACCCTGTTGCAGTGGCCTGGGCCGGCGCCTCGGTCGCCGCCTGCTAAAATCCGCGCATGCGGCACTGGGTCGAACTCGTGGGCTGGCTAGCGTGTGTGCAGTATTCGACCATCCCTGCATTCTGGTTCATGATTCATCCGTTCGCGGATCGGTGGCGGACGCACCGCCGATCGCCGTACTGGCTGCTCGTGCCAATGTGGATTGCGATGTGGGTAATCGTGGCGCTGGTGACGCGCGCATGGCGGCACATTTCGATTCACGCGACAGGATGGACATGGATTCCGGCGGCTCTTCTGTTCGCTGCCGGGATCGTGTTGTACGCGAAGTCGGGCAAGAGCTTCAGCACGAAGCAACTCGGCGGGCTGCCCGAAGTTCGTGGCGGAAATCGCGAACAGCGGCTGGTGACGGATGGAATCCGGTCGCGGGTGCGGCATCCGGTGTACCTGGCGCATCTGTGCGAAATGCTGGCATGGAGCGTGGGGACCGGCCTCGCGGTGTGTTGGGGACTGACGGCGCTCGCAGTGATTACGGGAGCGGGGATGATCCGGATGGAGGATGCGGAGTTGGAGAAACGGTTTGGGGACCCTTACCGCGCCTATCGCAGATCCGTGCCAGCGGTTCTGCCGCGAGTGTTCGCGAATCGCCAGCTATAATCCGACTTGACTGAAAGCTGATGACTGACAGCCGACAGCCGCTCTCATGCGCTTCGAACTCTTCGTGGCAACCCGCTACCTTCGCGCCAAACGCCGCCAAGCGTTCATCGGCATCATCACGGGCATCTCCATCCTGGGAGTGGCGGCGGGAGTGGCTTCGCTGATCGTCGCGCTGGCCGTCAACAACGGCTTTCGGCAGGACTTGCAAGCGCGGCTGCTGGGTTCGACCGCGCACATCAGTCTGCTGCGGGTGGAGAGCGACGGCATACGCGATTGGCGTCCGCTGCTTGATCAGCTATCGAAGCAGCCGCACGTGGTGGCGGCGGCTCCGGCGATTTACGAGCAGGTGCTGATTTCGCGCGGGCCGCGAGCGCGAGGGGCGCTGCTGAAGGGGATGCTGCCGCAGTATGAGCGAAAGGTCAGCGATCTGCTGAAAACGGTGACGCTGGGATCGGCGGCGGCGCTGGAGGAAGAGCCGGCGGGCGGACCGCGAGGGTCCGAAGAACCAAGTTCAACAACAAATTCAACGACAACGGCGGCGGACAAGAGTGTCCGCCCCACACCAGCAGAATCGCCTGACGACCTGAGTGGGGTGCAGCAGCGCGTCGCGGCGATGCCGCCGATTATTCTTGGGAAGGACATGGCGGAGGAGCTTGGCGCGACCGTGGGGTCGGTGGTGCTGGTGACTTCTCCGCAGGGCGAGCTGACTCCGTTTGGAATGGTACCGAAATACATTCGTTTTCATGTCGCGGGAATCTTCAACTCCGGTTTCTTCGACTACGACTCTTCCTGGGCGTTCATACGGCTTTCCGACGCGCAGCAGTTGTTTGGGTTGGGCGACGTGATCTCGGTCATCCAATTCAAACTCGACGATATCTACCTGGCGGGCGACGTTGCGCGTGCACTCGAACAGGCCGCCGGACACGGCTTCATGGCCACCAGTTGGATGGAACAGAACAAGCCTCTGTTCCGCGCGCTGCGACTGGAGCGCGTGGTGACGTTCATCACGATCGGGCTGATTGTGTTCGTGGCCGCGCTGAACATTTTGATCTCGCTGATCATGATGGTCATGGAGAAGACGAAAGATATTGCCGTGCTCATGTCTCTGGGGACGAAGAAGGCGCAAATCCGGCGCGTGTTCATCGCGCAGGGCGTGCTGATTGGCGTGATTGGGACGGCGATCGGGCTGGTGCTTGGATACGCGATCTCGTGGGCGGGCGGACACTACCACTTTATTTCGCTCTCGCCCGAGGTCTATTCGATTGACTATGTGCCGTTCGCGCCGCGGCTGACGGACGGAGTGATCGTGGCGCTGGTTTCCGTCGGGATTTCGTTTGTGGCCACGATTTATCCGTCGTGGTCAGCGGCACGGATTCTGCCGGCGGAGGCGTTGAGGTACGAGTAGGGCTCTGCTTGTACGTGGTCTGTTGTCTCATGAAATGCGGCCAACGCGACACTTCTTGGATCACAGCCGGTCCCCGTATTCCTTAACTGCAACGAGCGCGAGCGATGGCAATCCAAGCACTTAAGGATGCGTCCTCGATCTGCCCCAACTGCTCGACCGAGTTGCGCGGACACCGCTGCAAGGTGGTTTGTAAGCAATGAGGCTTCTATTTGAGCTGCTCTGATTTTTACTGAGGTAGGCAACGGTCCCCGATTGGTTGGGGAGACGGATTCGTGCGAGTCTGCGCCCGAGTAGTGCACGCGATTTCCTCTTAGCTTCTACAATAGAGTGGGACTTTGTTCTAATCCTCACATCAGGAGATTCGAATGCAACGGAAAGCGAGTGCAGTGTGGAAGGGTGGTCTTAAAGACGGGAAAGGGACGGTTTCGTCCACCAGCGGCGTTCTTTCGAATACGCCCTATTCGTTTACGACACGGTTTGAAAACACTCCGGGAACGAATCCGGAAGAACTGATTGCGGCGGCGCATGCGGCGTGTTTTTCGATGGCGCTGTCGGCGCAACTGGGAGGCGCGAAGCTGACGCCGGAAAGCATCAGTACGGCCGCTACGCTCACCATGGAGAACATCGAAGGAGGCTGGACCATCACGGCTGTGCACCTGGATGTGGTCGCGAAAGTGCCGGGCGCGAGCGCGGAAGCCTTCAACACGGCAGCGCAAAATGCAAAGGCGGGCTGCCCGGTATCGAAGGTGCTGAACGCGAAGATTACGATGGATGCGAAGCTGGGCTAGGGGCGTGGCCCGTAAATTCGTGGCATGAATCTACACTGTCATCCTGACCCCCAGCGCAGCCGAAGGGGAAGGAGCTATGGATTTGAATGCGCCTCGATGCATAGGTCCTTCGCTTCGCTCAGGATGACAATCGTGAAAGAGATGCCTAACTTTGCGAGCGCAAGAGTTCACGCAGCTTGTGATTGATTATTACCGCTTCCTGCGAGGCCTGATCGATCAGTTCGACCCAGCGGCGTGAGTTCTCGGGCGGTCCGGCCTGCGAAATCAGGTAGGTGGCTTGCACGATGGTTTCGAGCGCGTTGCTGAGATCGTGCGCTAGGGTGCGGAGTTCCGTCGCCACTTCTGCGGGAATTTTGTCGGAGGCATTTCCCATGGTCTTCTGCGGCCTGGCGCCTAGCAGATAGCGGAGCGCAGCGAAGGTCATGACGTTGCGCTCGTTTGACAGCAGACGCCAGCCAGTAGATATTAGTGTAGTCGCCCTTAAAAAAGGGCCCTGCCGATTTTTTCTTTTTATGCGGATGTGGCGGAACTGGCAGACGCGCTAGGTTCAGGACCTAGTGGCCGCAAGGTCGTGGAGGTTCAAGTCCTCTCATCCGCACCAAACAACAGCTTTTAGCACTTAGCATTTAGTTCTTAGCTCGTGGCTCGCAGCCCGTAGCTTTCCGCCTCGAAGCCATATTCGTGCGCAGCACACTGCGCCAACCCTCATGCGCCGGCGGATAAGCGGTGAGTGCTGCGGCTCTGCGCAATGCCGTACTGGCGGATTTTATAGAGCAAAGCTTTGTAGCTGATCTTCAGCAACGCCGCGGCTTGTTTGCGATTCCAGTTCGTCTCTTCCAAGGCACGGGCGATGGCTTCGGCCTCAGCTTCATCTTTGGCGTTGCGCGACAGGGACTTCAGGCCGCCGGCGGAGCCAGCACCCGCGCTTCTGCCGGCTATATCGGTGTGCAGTCCTCCACCGCCGTCGGGCCGAGGCTGCAACTCGGATGCGGCAAGCGTCTCGTCTCCCAGAACCAGGTAGCGCTTGATGAAATTGCTCAGTTCGCGCAGGTTGCCGGGCCAGGAATGGCGCAGGCATGCCTCCATTAACGGGGCCGAAAGTGGCAACGGGGGACGCGCGTAGGACTCCGACATGCGCGACATGAAATGCTTCAGCAGGATCGGGATTTCTTCCTTGCGGTCGCGCAGCGGAGGCAGCAACAGGGTGAAAGCATTCAGGCGGTAATAGAGATCCTCACGCAGACGCTTGGTGGCGAGCGCTTCGGGAATGTTGATGTTGGTGGCGGCCAGGATGCGGACGTCGACTTTGACGAGGGTGCGGCTACCGAGACGGGAGAACTGCTGGTCCTGGAGGACATGCAGCAGCTTGGCCTGCAGCCCCGGCGGCATTTCGCCGATTTCGTCGAGCAGGATGGTGCCTTTGTTGCAGAGTTCAAACTTGCCGGGCTTGGGGTGCGTGGCGCCCGTGAAGGCTCCCGCTTCGTATCCGAACAGTTCGCTTTCGAGCAGGTCGGCGGGCACCGCCGCACAGTTCACTTTGAGGAAGGTGCGGTGGGCGCGCGGGGAAAGTTTGTGGATCAGGCGGGCGAGCACTTCCTTGCCGGTACCGCTTTCGCCGAGCAGGAGGACCGGGATGTCAACGTTGGCGACGAGTGCGGCCTGCGAGCGAATCTTTTTCATCGCCGGGCTGGCAGCGACGAAGAACACGTCACCGCAAAGTTCTTCGATGTCGCCCGCGTAGCTTTCTCCCTTGGCCGTGCCGATGCACTGTCCAACGACCGCGTCGAGTTCGGCTTTCTGGAACGGCTTGGTCAGATAATCGATGGCGCCGAGGCGCATGGCCTGCACGACTTTGCGCGTGTCATTCACGCAGGAGAGCATGACGACTTTCAATCCGGGCCGGAGATGGCGGAGTTGTTCGAGAGTCTGTAACCCGTCGATGCCGGGCATGAGTAGATCGAGCAACACCAGGTCGGGCCGCAGTCCTTTCTGGACGCGCTCGACCGCTTCTTCGCCGGTACTGGCGGTTTGAACTTTGTGCTCATCCACTTCCAGCAGCGTGCGGATATAGCGCAGCATTCCCGGTTCGTCATCCACCAGCAGGATGTTGGCGGCTTCGCTCATTTCGTTCCTCGTGGCGGACTGCTCAGAATTGGGTTCAGGGGAATGAGAAAAGAAAACTTGCAACCTGCGCCCGGTTCGCTTTCGACCCAGATCTTGCCGCCCATGCCTTGGAGAAGGCGACGGGCAATGGCGAGTCCGAGGCCCATGCCCTCGGCCGATTCGCTGCCGGGCAGGCGGAAGAAATCATCGAAGATTTCCATGTGAAACTCCGGCCGAATTCCCGGGCCGGTATCGGCAACGCTGACTTTGACAGCGTTCGGCACGTTCGTCGATTGACGGCGCCGGTCTCCATTGGCTGCGGACTTGCTCGCGCCGCGACGCTCCCACATATGAGGTTCTGCGTGCAGCCAGACGGTGCCACCCTGGGGTGTGTACTTGGAGGCATTCTCCAGAAGATTGGAAATCACGCGCTGGATCTTGGGTGAATCGAATGCAAATGGCGTCAGTTTGTCATTGGCCAGGAAATACAGGGCGAGACCGCGCTCCTGAAACCGGCCTGACCAGAGCCGGCAAACTTCAGAAAGGCAGGCGTTCATGTCGCCTTCCACGTACTGCATGCGCAGTCCGCCGGTTTCGAGCACGCTGAAGGTCAGGAAGTCCTGAATGAATTGCTGCAAGCGCTGTCCGCTGGAAAACATGTCGCCCATGACTTCGCGCTGGCGGTCATTGAGCGGTCCGAGTTTCTGACTCTGCAGTAGTTCAATGTAGCCGTTGAGGATGGCCAAGGGCGTCTTGAGGTCGTGGGCGGCAGAGGCCAGAGCGTTCGTGGTCTTGCGGAAACGATCCCGCAATTGTTCGAGCTCGCGTGCCACATCGTCCGCAGAGCTGGGCGCGGGAGCCAGAGCCGTGGGGGTTGACGGCAGGCGATCTTTCGGACCAGCGCCAGTGGGGGCAGCGGCTGGGCTTTTTTCGGACATCGAAGCCATGGAGAACCAACTAACGCCTGTATTGGGGGAGGGAAACTCTACTACCGTCAGAACGTGGGGGTAAATTGATCCTATGTCAGGTGCACCAGACTGTCAATTGGAAACGACCCCAAACAGGCGCCGAAGCGAAAAATGTTGCATCTTCTTTGTATGACCATTAGTCACTATACAATCCAGGGCTTGGAAAGTTACTTCGGTAATCTTCGTGCCGGTAGCGGGGTTTGGAGCGATTCCAGGCAGGCTCGACTCCTCTCTGAGTTTGGCCCTTGAGGTGCGGTCTTAGGATGTTAATACCCTTAATGGTGGACCAGACACGTGCGTCGTAGCTTATCGAAGAAGGAAGAACGCAGGTGGGCACGGTTGCAACTCGCCATTCCGGTTTTTATCCGCACTCGCGACGGAAGCGGCAAGGATTCGCTGGAGTTTGCCACGGCCATTAACATCTCTCCCGGGGGTGCTTTGGTAGTAGTTCGCCGTTCTTTGCCCAAATCGGCACTGGTTTCACTGGAGATTCCGAGCGCTCCAATCGGGCCCGCCAAAGGTTTGAAGACCTCTTCGCGGATCATGCAAGCGAAGGCGGTGTGGGTTACGCACCTCGATGACTACCATCTTCTAGGTCTGAAGTTCGCCCGTCCCCTGAGTACCGACGCGGTGGGTGTTTCCGGTAGGCATTTGAGGAAAGTGAGTTCTGCGGTGTGAACTATTTTTCCCTTCCCAGGCCTGTCTCAGAATGGCACTTTCGTGCCATGCCCGATGTTCTCGCTTCCGGCGTATCATCCTTCTAAACCATTCATAACTTGAGCGCTTAAACGAAATCTTCCAGATCGTTCTGCTCTCCTCCCCGGTTTGGTGCTTGGGATGCACTTTTAGTGCATGCGGGTGAACACTCACCGCAATGGGGGCATTCACTCTTATGACGACACTTTCAGTAAGTTATCTGCAGCAATCGCTGGGCGAGATTCCCCCTGACAACATCATTTTTGGCCACTCTGAGGTCATGCAGGCGGTTCGTTCGCGGCTGGGCAAAGTGGCCGCCGCCAACGTTCCTGTCCTGATCACCGGTGAGAGCGGCACCGGGAAAGACATCATTGCCCGGCTCATCCATGGGCTGTCTCCGTGGAAAACTGGGCCATATGTAAAGGTGAACTGCCCGGCGATTCCCGGGACGCTGCTGGAAAGCGAACTGTTCGGCTACGAAAGAGGAGCCTTTACGGGTGCCGTTGGGTCGAAGCCAGGACGGGTCGAACTGGCCCACCGCGGGACATTGTTTCTCGACGAGATTTCCGAGCTTGACCCATCGCTGCAATCGAAGCTTTTGCAACTTTTGCAGGATGGGCAGTTCTGCCGGATCGGCGCCCAGGAAGACAAGAAGGTTGAGGTGCGGGTGGTGTGCGCGACCAACCGCAATCTGGAATCTGAGATCGAATCGGGGGCTTTCCGCCAGGATCTCTACTACCGCATCAACGTGGTGAACCTGCACATGCCGGCGCTGCGGGAACGCCGTGGCGACATTGAAGATTTGTGCAGCTACTTCCTCGAATACTACAACCGCAAGTTCAACTGCCGGGCACGGCCTCTGTCGAATGAAGTCCTGGCGGTGCTGCAGAAATATCACTGGCCGGGAAACATCCGCGAACTGGAAAACCTGATCAAGCGCTACGTGATTCTGGGCCATGAGGAAGTAATCACCAACGACCTGGTGGCACGCCAGCCAGATTTTTTCAATCCCGAGATGATCTCGCTGGACGGGCCGATTTCTCTGAAGAAGCTTACGCGCCAGTGCGTGCGCGAACTGGAGCGCAAGGTCATCCTGAAGGTGCTGCAACAGCACCACTGGAACCGTAAGCAGTCAGCCCGTACGCTGGGCATCAGCTATCGCGCCCTGCTTTACAAGATCCGCGATGCCGGCTTGCCCTCGAACCGTGCCCTGCGCCTGCGGCAGGCGGAGAAGAACAACAGCGGCGACAACAGCAATTCAACTAGCGGGGCGGCAGCCGACTGATACGAAACTATCGGGCCATTGAGGAATTGAATCATTGAGTCATCGGGTCATTTCTTTCTGCCTGAATTTCTCATCGACCAATGATTCAATCCCTCAATGATTCAATCCCTCCGCTCACGCCCAGAACGTGCGGTCCAGCGTTCGGTACTGAATGGCCTCGGCGATGTGTTTGGGTTCGAGCTGCGGAGTGGCGTCGAGGTCGGCAATCGTGCGTGCGACTTTCAGAATGCGGTCATGGGCGCGGGCGCTGAGTCCTTGCTGGGACATGGCGCGTTCGAGCAGCCGCTCACAATCGGCGGAGAGCTCGCAGAATTTGCGAATGAGCTGCGGCGGCATTTGGGCGTTGCAGTAGAGTTTTTCGCGTCCGGAAGAAAAGCGCGTCAGTTGGATCTCACGGGCGCGGATCACGCGGTCGAGGATTTTGGCTGAACTTTCCGGCTCCGTCGTACTCCGCATTTCTTTGTAGTTCACCGCTGGGACGTCAATGTGGATATCGATGCGGTCGAGTAGTGGCCCCGAAATTTTAGAAATGTAGCGCTGGATCATGGGCGGTGTGCAGTGGCATTCGCGGGTGCGATCGTTGTGAAATCCGCAGGGACAGGGGTTCATGGCGGCGGCGAGCATGAAGCGCGCGGGGAAGGTCAGCGACATGGCGGCCCGTGCGATGCAGACGGTACCGTCTTCGAGCGGCTGGCGCATGACGTCAAGAACGTTGCGTGGGAATTCGGGAAGTTCGTCGAGAAACAGAACGCCATTGTGAGCGAGCGAAACTTCGCCCGGCCGGGGGATCGCACCACCGCCGATCAGACCTGCGTCAGAGATGGTGTGATGAGGCGCGCGGAAAGGGCGCAGGCCAACCAGTCCGGCGCGCGCGTCGAGCACGCCCGCCACACTGTGAATCTTGGTGGTCTCGAGCGCTTCTTCGAAGGTGAAGGGCGGCAGGATGGTCGGCATGCGTTTTGCGAGCATCGTTTTTCCGGATCCTGGAGGCCCGATCATCAGAATGTTGTGACCGCCAGCGCAGGCGACTTCGAGAGCGCGCTTCGCGGTTTGCTGGCCGCGAACGTCTTTAAAATCCACATGGAATTGTTGCGCCTGGCTGAGCAGTTGATCGGTGTCGACCTGCAGGCGGGAAATGCCGTTGCCGGAATTGATGAAATGAATGACGTCGAGCAGGGACTTGACGGGGTAGACCTCAACGCCACCGACCATGGCAGCTTCGCGAGCGTTGATTTCGGGCACAATCAGGCGTTTCACCTTCGTTCGACGGGCCTCGATCGCGATCGGCAACGCGCCACGGACTCCGCGCAGGCTTCCGTCGAGAGATAGCTCGCCGACAAACAGCGCGTCGGGGATCTCCTTCCTATTCAGACCGCCGTATGCGCCGAGGATGCCGAGCGCCATGGGCAGGTCGAAACCGGAACCTTCCTTACGAATGTCGGCGGGCGCCAGATTAATGGTGATCTGGGTGGGGGGGATGTCGTAGCCGCAGTTTTTCAGTGCCGAGCGGACCCGGTCGCGGCTTTCGCGGACGGCAGCATCGGGCAGGCCGACAGTGTGAAAGTGGTCTTCCTGCATTTTGATGCCAGAAACATCCACTTCCACTTCGATGATGTTGGCGTCAATACCGTAAACGGCGGCACTCAGGGTCTTATAAAGCATAGGGGCACCCGTGGGCACACGAAGGAGACAACGCGGATGGGAGATCCCTACGGACATCATAGCCAGCGCCAAACCGGACCGCTGTGATGGTCATCACCCGGTTACCGTGATGGAACGTGATGGAACGTTCTGTCGTGAACCGCCGCTTTCGGTGCTACGCTAGGGGCAATCTGGCGGAAACAATGGACTACTGAAAAATCCTTTTCGCGCCAGCGGAGTCCCTCAATGCTCGACGAAGGTCCCACTTCAAGCCGGCCCGATCCGGCGTCAACCCGGCTGGAACGCGAAGAGAGCCAGTTGTGGCGATGGGCGCTTGGCCTGCTCGTTTTGTTTGCGGCGGCGGTGGCGGCGTTGTCGTGGGAACAACTGAAAGACCTGCCTTACCGGCTGTGGGCAATTCCGACCGGACTTTTCCTGCTCGCCATCTTGTTTGCCGCCTATGCCTTCGGGCGCAAGCGCGAGGTTTCGGAGCTCAAGCAGATTCTGAAGGGCTTTCAGAATCAGGCGGGGGTCACGCCCTCGGAAGAGCAACTGGATCAGCTGGGCCAGTTGATTATGCGTTCGCAGCGCAACTTCAAGGAGCTGATCGACTCTTTGGATGACGTGGCGCTCGCGATCTCACTCGATGGAACCCTAAAAACGGTGAACCGGCGAACCGCGGAAATTCTTTGTGTTCCTTATGCCCAGCTGGTTGGTCATAAACTTGAGGAATTCCTGGGTGCTCCCCTGCACGCGGAAGCGTCCGGAACCCTCGAACGGTTCCTGGAGAAGCGGAACTGGTCGGGAGTGGTTGAGGTCAACCTGAAGAACGATTCCCGGCGGCTTTACTACGACTGCGTGGTCAACGCCATCGTCAAGGGCGACGATGTGACCGGGGCGAGTGTGCTGGCGCGCGACATCACCGGGCATCGCGAAAAGGAGCAGCGCTTCACGCAGTTGTTCGAATCTCTGCAGGAAGGCGTGTACATCAGCAATCCGGAAGGCAAGCTGCTCGAGGTGAACCCGGCGCTGGTGACGATTTTGGGATACGAGAGCAAAGAAGATTTGTTGAACCTGCCCCCGGAGCGACTGAGTGTCGATGTTGGCGGGGAGCCGGTGCTGGGACAGGCGGGAAGCCAGAGCGGCAGCACTCGCACTCGAGAGGTTCGACTGAAAAGAAAAGATGGTGGAGTCGCGGTGTGCGTGGATACATCGAGCGGCGTAGTGGACGGGGGACGGATTATCCGTTACCAGGGCACGCTGGTGGACGTCACGGAGAAGCGCGCGCTGGAGCGGCAGTTGCGCCGGCAGGAAGAGTTCCGGCAGCACCTGCTGGAAAGCTTTCCGGATCTGATTTTGGTGCTCGATCTGAAGGGGCAGTACACATTCGTAAGCGCGCGCATAGGCGAGCTCCTCGGGTACGGGCCGGAACACCTCATAGGCAAGAACGTCGATGACGTGGAGAATACTTCATCGGAACTAGCCGCACTCTACCGGACCGTCGCGACCGGTCAGAGTTCGCTGACCTCATGCGAATACGGCTCCCGGCACTACGACGGCAGTTGGCGCACGATGCTGGGCATGGCGAGTCCACTGCTGGACGCCGAAGGCAAACCAGCGGGCGTGATCATTTCCGTTCGCGATGTGACCATGGAGAAGAAACTGGAGCAGCAGATTATTCAGAGCGAACGCCTCGCGGCCATGGGGCAGATGATCGGCGGCTTCGCACACGAGCTCAACAATCCACTGACCGCCATCCTGGGCTATGCCGAACTGTTGCAGGAATCGGAGACCAGCGAATCCACGCGCAAGCGGATTGGAGATCTGCACAAGGAGGCGCGGCGTGCGGCTGAAATCGTGCAGAACTTGCAATACTTCGCCCGGCCGCCGGCTCCGGGACGCAGCCAGGTCAATCTGAATGAGCTCGTGCAGCGTACCGTGCAGATGCAGGCCTATCCGCTGCGCAAGAGCAGCATCACGGTGGACTTTCTACCCGAACCGGCGATCCCCGCAATAATGGCTGATCCCAGTCAGCTGATGCAGGTGTTCTTGAACCTCCTGCTGAATGCGGAGCAGGCGATCCGCGAAAGCCGGGAGAAAGGCACGATTCGTGTGCGCATCGGACGAAAGCCCGACTCTGTATGGATCGTGTTTCAGGATGACGGTCCGGGAATCGCACCCGAAAACCTGGCGCACATTTTTGATCCCTTCTTCACCACCAAGCGCCCCGGCCGCGGCACCGGCCTCGGGCTGAGCATCTGCAAGACCGTGCTGCGCGAACACGGAGGCAACATCGAAGCCGCCTCGGCCCCGGGCGGAGGCGCGGTCTTCACGATCACCCTGCCGGTGGGGGCCACGCCAGAAACGACTGCAGCCGCGAAGTAGACGGAGGACCGATGAATCTGAAGGACACGTCCTGGGTTCGAAATCTTCTAGTCACGCTCGGCGCATTCTGGCTCTCGCTTCAAGTAGTGGTCCTATTCGCATGGCTGTTTGGCAGACTGAACAACAGAGTCATCTACGGCGACGGCGTGCTAGACGCGATTGCGATGGGAGTGATGACTTCACTGGGTAGGGCTGTGGCCGCCGCCCTTGCCGCAGCGCTTGTCACGTTATCGGCAGCCAGCCAGAAGCCCGAACGATGGGCATTCATAGTGGCGATCCTTGCGGGCGTTCGGCAGGAGATACGGCCCGTTGCTCATGGACTCCATACCACCCGCGACGACGATGGAGCTGTTGCCGGTTTCGATTGCCTGCGCCGCGAGTGCGACAGCTTTCAACCTGAGCCGCACACCTTGTTAATTGTCATGGCACCTACTTCGGGTGCAAGTCCGCCGAATCGCTGCCTGCCGCGCCGGGTTTTGACCGAGCCCGGCAGAGACGACGTTGCCCATGATGCACTCGTCAACTTGCTGCGGCTGTAGATTCGCCCGCTTGACTGCTTCGCGCACTGCAACCGCGCCTAATTGTGGAGCAACCATGTCGCTCAGACTTCCCTGAAATTTTCCGATCGGCGTGCGGCAACCCGCGATGATCACAACATCATTCGAACCGGCCATAGTTGCGCTCTTTAGACGCGCTCCTTCAAGCAACGCGTCGCTGCAAAATCGTTTCTCTGAAACGTGCGCGCGCCAAACACAGCGTGATGGGAGAACAGGCGAGAGTGGGCTGTGATGTCACGCGAACTTTTTCTTTGCGTGCGAGTCGCGCATGTGACTTTGGTACAGCATTGCATGCGTCCGCTTCGATCATTTTTCTCTTGACTTCGTTCTGCGTTGACTCTATACATTCAAACAGTTGCAACAAAATACCGTTGCGAAATTCCATGCAGAATGGAAAAGGGAGAATAGATCCATGGCAACCAAAAAGAAAGCAAAGAAGAAAAGCAGCAAGAAGCACTAAGCACCTGCAACAGGCAACGACAAAGGGGACGCGATGAGCGTCCCCAAAGTTTTTTGCGGCATTTTCCGGCCTCCCAACGCCGCTCCGCTTGTTCTTCTGAACGAAATTCTTCCGGCCAAACGAGAAGCTATCTCATAAATTGTTTTGGGAAGGGCACGGCTTCCGTGCCGCTCAGAGCCGCAAGAAATGCCGGCTTCAGCCCCTGAGGGACCCGGCGGGTTACGCCTTCGATTCTTCATGAGATTGCTTCTAATTGACGCGAGGCGCCGACTTCTTTTGCGGAGCTGCGACGATCTTCTCGGTCGCGGGACAGAGATTGCGATAGGGACAAAACGCGCAATGATACCCAAGCTTGGGGGGAAACTTTCCCTCCGCGATTTCGTCTGACGCTTCTTGCACGCGTAGTTTGGCCGCTTCCAACTCGGCGTCGGTCCGCGTGGTGGAGACGGGCATGTTGGTTTCGAGGTTATAAAAGATCAGGCGGTCGGCGTGCTTTCCCCACGTCTCCCTGGCCGCGAGCGCATACAAGGAGAGTTGCAGGCTCTCGTCGGCATCCTCTTGTGACCGCGGCTTGCCAGTCTTGTAGTCCACGATGGCAACGGTGTCCGGGCCAGTGCGATCGATGCGATCCACGCGTCCGGCCAACTTTGCCGAGCCCACTTGCAGTTCAAATCTGCGTTCGGTTTCGATGACCTCGGGTGGCGGAGCACTGCGAGCAACCTCGAAGAACTGCCGCAACTGCTCAATTCCCTGCCGCAGATACAGCTCATACTGATAGCGGTCGGCGATGCCCGCGGACGCCAGGTCAGACCGGAACAGTTCGAGCAAGTCGTCGTCGCCGATCTCGCGCCCGTAACGCTGCGCATCGTAGAAGGTGTGCAGGATGCGGTGCATGGCCGCTCCGTAGTGCAGTGACGCGGGGACGTCGCGCGGCAGGTTCCATTCCCTTTCGAGCTTGAAGCGCAGCGGGCACTCTTCGTAGATCTCAATGGCCGACGCGCTCAGGCCGGTGACGAAGCTCGCCGACGGCGGCATGAGCAGCCACGCGGCAACGTTCGATTGCTGCACGGCGATTCTCTGCTCCTCTTCGGCAAACAAGGTATCCTGCACGGCCGCCGCTGGGTGGGTGGACCAGAACCTTTTGTAAGCCGCGTGAACCATGAACTCCCGCAGGAACTGGGTTGGCTTCGGATCCCTTTTACTCCTGCCCTGGTGCGCATAGATCGCGAGTGTGTCCTTGGCGCGCGTCATGGCAACGTAGAATAGGCGGCGCTCTTCTTCTTCGTGCAGCGTTTTGTCGTCATTCGAAGACGCGTCCGACCTGCGCAGTTCCGCAGGAAAAGCAATGAGCGGCTCCTCGTACGGAGTTGGGAACCGGTTGTTGGATGAGCCCCGAATGATGGCGACATGGCGGTACTCGAGCCCCTTGGCGGCGTGCGCGGTCAAAAGCTGTACGGCATCGTCCAGGCTGCGCGGAAGCGGAATTGTGCCTCGTGCCTGGCCAAAATAATCGAGGTACTCGAGGAATTCGGAAGGGCTCCCGGTTTCGGCAAGGGCTTTCTTGTGCCATTCTTCCACAAACTTCAGAAACGCGACTACCAAAGCCGACCGCTGCAGGCCAAAGTGCCGGATCACGACGTTGACCGCATCGTCCGCGCGAACCCCGTCCTTCCCGACTTCGCAGTGCACTTTCTCCACGCTTTCCAGCACCGCCGAACCGCCCGCGAGCCTTCCCAACACGGTGCGGAGATCGAGATCCTGCCGCCGCACGGCCCTCATCGCTGCCCGCAATTCCATTGGATTGATGCCGAATTGCGGCAGCGCCGCCACGCGAAACAGGCTGGCGGCATCGTTGGGAGACACAGCAGCGGTCAGGCACGCCACTACGTCGCGAACCTCGGGTGTGTCGAGGACGTCCAGACCTTCGATGGAGAATGGAATACCCCGCTCGGCAAATTCATGGACGAGCTCATCGCGATGATTGTGCTGGCGATAGAGCACCGCAAATTCGCTCCACCGGCAGCGCTGTTCTTTACGCTTCTTTTGTATCCGGCCGGCAAGGTCGGCGGCCTCGACTTCTTTATCCCTCCAGGTAACGATTTCGACCAGCGGCGCGGCCGTGGTCTCGCCTTTTTGCTTCGCCTCCTCGTCGCGCAGCGATTCAAGGGGCGCCCGCTGGTAGGAAATTGGAATTCCTTTTTGCGAGAGCGTTTGTGAGGACACTGGCGGGTTGTCATTCACAATGCCAAAAGCGCAACGCAGGATCGGCGAGAGCGAGCGGCGATTCTTTCCGAGCACAACGACTCGCGCCGCAGGGAAATTCCTTACGAACAGCGTGAACGCTTCGCTCGAAGCGCCGCGAAACCGGTAGATCGCCTGATCGGGATCGCCCACGGCAAAAACGTTCGCCGCCGGACCGGCGAGCAATGAGAGGATCTCGACCTGGGCAAAGTTCGCGTCCTGGAATTCATCCACCAGCAGGAAGCGGGTGCGACCCCGCTCCTCTTCGAGCAGCGTGGGCTCGTCCTTCAGCAACCGAAAGGCATTGGTGATCATGTGGCCGAAGGTCCCCAGGTTTTTTTCCAGAAGCATGTTTTCCACGGTGGCGAAAACGCGAGCGATTTCCTGGCAGCGCTCCAAGATCTCCGCCTCTTCCAATTCCGTTTGCTTCTTCGAGCGGGTAACCCAGGGAAGCGGGACCTCGCCCCGTTCGAGGCGCTCTACGTAGCGCGCGTATTGTTCGGGACCGACCAGTTCGTCCTGGCAACGACGCATAAAATCGAGCAAGCTGTCGAGGAACTGACCGACATTGGCAGCGCGCACGAAGTGCTTGAGACGCAGGTCGCGAATACGGCGGCGCAAGTACACCCAGAGATCTTTGTCGTCGAGCACACCAAAATCGGCGCCGCGACGCTGGAGCAGTCCGTAGCACCAGGCATGAAATGTGCAGGTCTGCAGGCCGTCGATGGCGCTACCCTTCAGTTCCCCTCGAACGCGAGCCAGCATTTCCGCGGCGGAGTTGTCGGTATAGGTGAGCGCAAGAATTTCGTCGGGGCGGGCGTGACCTTCGCGGATGAGGTTGGCCACGCGCTGCGTGAGGACGGTGGTCTTCCCGGTGCCGGCGCCGGCGATCACCAGCATCGGGCCATGAACGTGTCCGATGGCTTGCTGCTGGCGTTCATCGGGGACGATCTTCATCGCAGGTGAGGCAGTCCAAGTCATGTGAGATGTCACTTGAGAAGTCACTTGCCGGAGAATATCAGAGCTGGTTGTGGAAGGCTGTGAGGAATCAATGCAATGCTTCAAGCGTGAGGGCCGTGGCGACGATCGCCGCGGTTTCGGCTCGCAGGATCGTGCCGCCAAGAGAGGCCGCGACCCATCCCGTTTCGCGAAACCACGCGAGCTCCTCGTCGGCCCATCCGCCTTCGGGCCCCACGGCGAGCACCACTTCGACTTCGGACGACCGGGATCGCAAAATCCCTCCCAGCCGAGTGTCGTCTTCCGACTCGGCGAGAGACTCAGCGAGAACGATGCGGGCCAGTTCGCCTGCCGGCAGGACACCGGCGCCAGCAAGATCTTTCAGTTTGACCGGGGCTGCAATCTCAGGGGGCGCCGTCCTTCGCGACTGTTCGGCCGCCTGGCGAACGATGCGCTGCCAGCGTTCGTGGCGCTTCACTGCGGCGATGGCTAGATGAGCGTCGCTCCGGCGGGCGATTACGGGAATGATGCGAGCTACCCCGATCTCCGTACACTTCTCAATCGCCCACTCCATGCGGTCAAACTTGAAGATGGCAAGCGCCAGTGTGATCTTCGGAGCAGGCTTGAGCTTATGCTCTTTGCCAAGCGCGAACTCAACGCGATCATCGGAGATCGAAACGATCGTTCCGCGGCGAACCATTGACCGGGCCCCGTCCCCGGTTGCGATGTCGAACTCCTGGCCGATTTCGGCGCGCAGGACGCGCGCGAGATGCGCAGCATGGTCACCCACCAAAGCGGCGGCGTTTCCGGTTACCTCGTCGGCGATCCAGCGGCGGCGCGTCATGGTTCAGGTCTCAGGTCTTACGTCTCAGGTCTCAGGTCTCAGGTCTCAGGTCTCAGGTCTCAGAAAAGGCTCATTCATTCATTGAGTGATAGGGCAAGGAGATTGAGTCCGACACCTGACACCTGAGACCTGACACCTTTTCTACGCGAACATGTCCTTCACGCGTCCCAATAGCGACCGGCGCTGTGGTTTGTTTTCCACCGGAGATAATTCTCCCAGTTCGGCCAACAGTTCACGCTGGCGCTTACTGAGTTTCCCCGGTGTTTGTATTCGCACCTCGACGAAAAGATCGCCTTTACCGTGCCCATTGAGTACCGGCACGCCTTTGTTCCGGATGCGAAACGAGGTTCCCGACTGCGTGCCTTCGGGGACTTTCAGCTTGTGTTCTCCCTCCAGCGTCGGAACCATAATCTCGGTGCCGAGAGCAGCTTGCGAGAACGAGATCGGCAGCACGCAGTGGAGGTCGTTGCCCTCGCGCTCAAAGAAGGCATGCTCTTTGACGTGCAGGACAACATACAAATCGCCGGCTGGCCCGCCGAACGCGCCCGCTTCGCCCAGGCCGGTAAAACGAATGCGCGTGCCGTCCTCCACTCCCGCAGGCACTTTGGCTTCGACCACGCGATCGCGCAGCAAGCGGCCTTCGCCTTTGCACTTAGGGCAGGGATCGGTAATTACGTTGCCCGCGCCCTGGCAGGTTGGGCAGGTTCGAGCGATGCTGAAAAAGCCTTGCTGATACCGGACCTGGCCTCGGCCATTGCACGACCGGCAGGTGACCGGAGCTTTGCCGGGCGCCGCGCCGGTTCCGCGGCACGCGTCGCAGGTCTCATGGCGGCGGACATTCACTTGCTTATCGGTGCCGAAGACCGCTTCATCAAATTCGAGATGCAAGTCTTCGCGAAGGTCGGCTCCGCGCTGGGCGCGGCTGCGACGACGGCTGCCCTGCCCGAACATGTCGCCGAAACCGAAGATGTCGCCGAAAATGTCGCCGAAATCCTGGAAGATGGCGGGATCGAATCCAGCCGGAGCTCCGCCGCCGCCCACGCCGGCGTGCCCGAAGCGGTCATACAGAGATCGCTTCTCGCCGTCGGCTAGAGTTGCGTACGCTTCGGTGATCTCCTTGAACTTTTCTTCCGCATCCGGATTGTTGGGGTTGCGGTCAGGATGGTACGTCATCGCGAGCTTGCGGTAAGCGCTCTTGATTTCAACCTCGGTGGCCGCACGGGTGACCCCGAGTACCTCGTAATAATCGCGTTTTGTGTTAGCGGCCAGAAACTCCCCCCACTCTTTGGTCGAGCCATTAAGTTGATGCTATCTCAATAAACCGCTTTGGGAAGGGCACGGCTTCAGCCGTGCCGCCCAGAGCCAACAAGGACGAGGGCTTTAGCCCCTGAGGGTCCCGGCGCTATCCGCGGCCATTGCGAGCGACCCGCACCATCGCGGGACGCAACAAGCGTTCCTTGTACTTGTAGCCGCGCTGTAGTTCGTCGAGGACATGGTGATCCGGAACCTCGGTAGTATCCACCATTTCGACGGCTTCGTGAACTCGGGGATCGAAAGGCTGCCCCGTCGAAAGAATCGGCTGCACTCCGATTTTCTGCAACGCATCCTGGAACTGACGGTAGATGAGCTCAATGCCGTTGCGGAAGTCGCTGGAGTGGCCGCCGGCCTTTAGCGCGCGCTCGAAACTGTCGAGGATGGGCAGAAAGTTCTTGATGACGTCGGCCGCGGCGAACTCGCGGAATTCCTGCTGTTCCCGCACCCCGCGCTTGCGGGCATTGTCGAACTCCGCCTGCAGACGGGCAAGACGATCAAGCAGCGCGTCACGCTCGGCCTTGAGCTTTTCCGCTTCCGATGGCGCTGCTCCTGGTCCAATGGCCTCCGCCGGTTGGGCAGCGACCGCGGCAGGCGCAGCTTCTTCTTCGCCTTCCGCAGCCGGAAGCTCGTGCTCCAGATCCTCGCGCTCCAGATCAAAGCGCGCCTCGGTTTTTCCGTTTCCTTTGCCCATACTGCTGCATTACTCCGATTCGTTCAAAAGTTTGTCGAACAGCCGCGCGATGTACGACACTGCCGACATGGTGTGTTGATAATCCAGCCGCGTCGGTCCAATCACGGCCAGCGACCCCATCACTTCACCGCCGACGCGGGCGGGAGCGCCAATGAGGACGAAATTCTGCAAATTCGAAGCAGGCAGCGCCTCGTCCAGTCCGATGACCACGCGCACCGCTTCCTGCCGCGTGTCGAGATAAGCGCTGAGCAGCTTCACAACTTTTTCTTTTTCCTCGAGCGTGCGCAGCATTTCTTGCAGGCGCTGGCGATCTTCCTGGCCAGTGACCAGGTTCGCAGCGCCTTCCACGAACACCGCCTGGGTGTCGTCGCTCGAAGCCAGCGCGCCCTGCTGATAGAGCCGCTCGATGGACTTCATCAGCCGGTCATACTCACTGCGTTCTTGTTCCAGGCGGCGGGCAAGCTCGGCGCGCATGTCGCCCATCGTCCAGCCGCGAAAATTGTCATTGATGTAGCGTGCGGCCAGGTCGAGATCGGATTGCGGAATATCCAGGCGAAGCACGCGGTCGCGCACCACCCCCGAGCGCGTAACCACGACCGCCAGCACCTTCTGATCGCCCAAGCGAGAAAAGTAAACGTGCTCCAGCGCGTTCCGCGGTCCGCTGGTGGCCACCGTGACACCGACGCTGTGCGAGATCAGGGAGAGCACATGCGAGGTGCGCTCCATGAACTCCTCCACGTCCGTGACGCCGGTCAGCGTGTCCTGGATAATGCTCTCGTTCTCACGCGAGAGATGGGCCTCACCACTAAGTTGCTCGACATAATAACGATAAGCCTCAGCCGTAGGAACGCGCCCCGCCGAAGCGTGAGGCTGCTCCAGAAATCCCGCATCGGCAAGATCGGCCATCACGTTGCGAATCGTAGCCGCACTCAACCCTTCGCGGCTGGAGCGAGCAAGCGTGCGCGACCCCACCGGCTCTCCGCTGGCAATGAATGTCTCGACGATGGCAGTCAGGATTTCCCGTTCCCGTCCGCCGGCTGGCCCTGCTGGCATACCCACCCGAGTCTCGGGGCTGAACCGCCCCTCTAAATTCTTTAGATGCAGTGGCTTAGATTAAGATTCCACTACTCCTAATGGAATTCTAGGGAGCGCTGGCGAGAGTGTCAAGGAATGGAGGGGATAGGAGGTAGAGCGTTTTGAAACTGCCCTCGTTACCACTTCGTTAACAGGGGTGGGGGTTGGGGTTGGGGTTGGCGTTGGCCGGGGCCCGCGCGTGCGCGGCGGGTTTTCGTGGCGTGCAACGCGCGGTTCTCGTGATTGCGTGGCGCGCGGATGGCGTTTCCCGTGTTCCCAGGTTCGCATTTTCGCGCGTGCGGGGCGCGAATCGGTTCGAACGATCCACGCGCGATGCGGTTTTCCGAACAAAGCTAACGTTTTTCGCGTTTGCACACGCCCGCGATGGGCGCGACTGGAGATCGCCATTGGCGGATGGGACACGCAATGGACAGCAGCCGGGACAGGCGGCTTTCGTTTGAATCGCTTAGAGATACATGCCGATTTGCTAATGGAGGTTTAAGAGCCTCCTAATCGGGCGGCATCGCAGGATACGCTGGAGATGGCTCGAAGGTCTAGCCGAGTGCTAGAGTGAGTGGAGCATTGGAATTCGGACACTCGCGGAATGAAGCTACGCATCCTCAACTTTGGCATTAACGCCACTCATGACTTAATCTCGAATCTTCACGGCTTCAGTGTAGAGCAGTCGATCAGTGATTTTGACGCATTTATCTATGATCCAGGCCGCCTTGGTCCTGCCTCTCTTGATCAAACAAATATTGGGCGGAGGCAGGGTGAGGTCAGGGATCTCATACGGAAAAAGGGCGGTATAGTGGTCTGCGTTCTGAAAGCGGACGATCCCGCGGTTGGGAGATATCTTCTGCTGGAATCTGCCGAGCAGAACGTTACAAACCTTATCCGAGGTACCGCAAGACTTGGCGCAGGTTCACAGATGCGGATTTTGCCTTCGACGAGGGGCTGTTTGACCGGGTATCTCCAAGTCCTTGGAGGAACTCTGAAGTTTGAGGCTTGTTTGGAGGCCACGGAAGCGCGAATAAGCCAGTTCGGAGGTACAGTCTTTGCAGTCGATTCTGTCGGGCACCCCGTTGCCGTCGAGTTCGCGATTGGGGAAGGCAGAATTTGCTTAGTGCCCCTCCCAAACGAGATCGAACCGGTTCGGCTTGGGGCAGCTATCGTCAAAGTGATCAAAGCGCACTTTGACAAAACGACCGAAGTCGAAGCTCCCGATTGGACTAGTCACGTCACTGTTCCGCAAGCAAACGTTCACGATCATCAAATTACTGAGCTTACAAAACAGAAGGAGAAGCTTGAAGCCCAGATTGATGCTCTGAAATCCGAGAGCGAGGAACTGCTGAAGTACGTCTGGCTGCTCTTCGGATATGGCAAGGCCGTATTAGAACCCATCGTGCGATCAGCCTTCAGACTGATCGGTTTCATCGTACCAGAGCCGGAGGAGTATGAGGGCGAATGGGACGTAGAGCTTAGAGAGAGGGAATCCACGCGAACGGCATTGGGTGAAGTAGAGGGATCGGAGGGTGTCATTGATGTAGACAAGAACCGGCAACTACTGGACTACATCGAAGCCGAAGCACTAGAAGGAAGAGATCACAAGGGAATATTGATCGGCAACGGCTTTCGACTGTTGGCACTTGAAGCCCCTGAGCGTCAAAATCAATTTTCTGACCACGCTCAGCGCGGAGCCGCACGAAATGACTTCTGCCTTGTCCCAACGACGGAGCTATTCAAGGCAGTCTGTGCGGTGCTGGAATCGCCTCGAGACGACAGCCTCAAGCACGCCATCCGCGAGTCTTTGCTGACTACTGTCGGCGTTTGGGGTTTCGTAAGACAGGAAACTCCACAGGGCAGTTAGGGCCTCGGAAACAGATGGGACGAAAAAAATCGGATTCTCTGTCCTGTATGGTGTCCCGAAAGTGACTATTGGCGTAACTTGGTATGCTCTGGCGTCACGAAAGGCTTCCAAGGAACTCCCGGGCCGCGCTGAGCCGGTTTGTTATGCCGCCTTGGGTTCGATGGGAACAAGTTCGTAGCCCAGTTGTTTGGCTTGCCGTTTGAGTTTTGCTTCCAATCGTTTTTCCCTCT
>Ga0208821_1000095_pt1 | contig 73037 bp, 67 predicted proteins | sample June2015DPH_20_5_FD_184720 | JGI IMG/M metagenome (GOLD analysis project Ga0208821, IMG submission 184720) | Peatland microbial communities from SPRUCE experiment site at the Marcell Experimental Forest, Minnesota, USA - June2015DPH_20_40... | ecosystem: Environmental > Terrestrial > Soil >...
GCACGGGACTGGGCGATGCTCCTTAGATCGGACTGCTGTTGTTTGGAGAGTAAGATTTCACTGCCAGTGGCCATGACAGCTTTGATGCTAACAGTCTAGTAATGGTTACTCTGCGACAAGCCACTAGTCGGCTGGCGTCTACCGATCGTGTCCGTTCCGGTCGGATGACGGGCAAGCCAGAAGTAATCCCAAGGTAAGGTTAGCCGACAACTCGGGAAGTGGCAGCAACCTGCACGATTGTCGGATTGAATCAAGTATCCGTGCTCGGTCTCTGGAGATCGTTCATCGACGACCGATCTGGTGCGAAACTTAGTTCAACGGGCCCAGATACTGGTCGAACCAATTCAGCGTCTCTTTAATGAGCTCATTTCGGGGGATGTTGTGACCGGTGTCATAGAGCAAATGCTTTTTCTGGTCCTTCTTTGATCCGAGCATCCGGAAGAACGGTTCCTGCGTCGATTCCACCGGAAAGAAGAAATCGTAACGACCGTTCAGCATCAACACCGGCTGCTTTACGCGCGAAACGAAGTTGATGGTCTCGACTTCAGGAAGTGATCGCTGGAAGTCGAGCCCGCCCAAAGCAAGCACGCAAGCCTTGAACCTTGGTTCCACGGCCGGCACAATGGCGCCCATTTCCGCGCCCCAACTATACCCATAGTAGCCCAGCTTCTCGTGGTCAAGGTCGGGACGAGTTTCCGCATAGTCGATTGCCCGCGAAGCGTCTTTGACCCACATGACGACGTGGTCCCTCCAGGTGCTCGTGGTGTTGGCCACATCTGACTCCATGCCGTCGCCGCGTTCATACGTTCCCTTGTACACGGGATAGAGCACCGCGCGTCCACTCCTGAGAATGCCATCCAATGCAGCCGTCGGGTAAACAGAGAACGTTCGCAGTAGAAGCGCATTCGATCCAGGAAAGAAGACGACCGTCTGGAAGGGCGGCTTGCCCTTCTTGGGAAGAAACAGATAAGCAACTGCCGTCTCGTGTCCGTAGGCAGCCGTGTACGTGATTCTCTCGGTCTTCCAATCCTCTTCGTCCTTGCCAAAAGGCTCGACGGTGGCGTTCAACGGGATTTTGTCATAGGAGTACACGCTGCGATAGGCGCGGAACAATTCATCAGAGACGGGTTTTTCCTTGCTCAAGTCGCGCCTGGGCGTAGCCATAGGAGCCGCCGCGATCTTGAGATCGGCTTCTGCCTCGATGTACTTCACGCAACGAAAACCAATGTTCGCGGTACGCAGAAACGGCGACTGCGCATCCGGATCAATGAACATGTAATTGGGCTCGTCCCAAGCTCCGCCGAGCACGTAGCGCTTACCAGAATCTGCTTCGTTCCAGATCCATTCTTTGACATTACCGGCCATGTCGTAGTTGCCCCAGGGACTCATGTCCGGCTTGCTCCCGACCGGCAAGACACCGGCGCCGCCAAAGTTGCTCGCCGGCACGATAGTCGCGGCGGAGAACGGACCCGCAGCCCGGTTCCAGTGATAGATGGTGGGCAGGCTCTTGCCCGCAAACTCGGCGTAGGCCGCGGCTTCGTACCAGCTGATGCCGGTCACGGGAAAGTCATCCTGTCCTTTCGGATACTCGCCCTGGATCCAATCCTTCGGCCCCGGCCGTCCAGTTGCGTCGCGGAACAGCGCCATGGCCTCGTCCCACGAAAGATGCTTCCCGTCTCGCTGGAAATCGACTTTCCAATACTCACGTTTTTGATATCCGCCCTGGTCAACAAACGCCTTGAAGCGCCGGTTTGTGACCTCATATTGGTCGATCCAATAGTCTTGTAACGCTAACTCCGGCATCTCTTCATAACCCGGGATGTATAGGGTCTTAGAATATTTTGCGGGCGATACCCGCACCATGCCGAGAGGAATTTTCCCGGCCTCGTCGAGAGTGACGGTTGCCGCTACGGGCTGACCGATAGGCGGTGGATACCAGCCAAACAAGGCAGCGGTCGTCCGCAAAACAGTACCGAATCCCGGCTTCTCGAACTTCCATGCAAAGTCGCCGCGCGGCTGGCGGACATTTTTGAACGGCGTGCGACCGACCAGTTCCCACGGCGCGTTTACGTCGCTGTACGCCCTGCGGTAAACATTGACCCCTGCCGGTGTTGTCTCGACCGCAGTCTGATACGAGATGACTGGCCATAGCTGGGCCAACACGGGATCGTCGGGAATCGATTTCTCCGCCTTAACCGCAAGCTTGTAGGCTTCACCAAATTCGCCAAATCTCCCCTGCTCGGCGAGTCGCGAGATCTCGGGCACAGCCACCTCTCGCGCCCAGCGTGCATCGCGGTAGCGTTTTACGAGCCAGGTCGCCCCGCTGCCAAGGATGATGACCGTCAGTAGGAGCGAAACCAGCGCTCGAGGGCGCTGCACCTCTCTGACAATTCGTGCAGGGCTTAGCATCGCGCCCGACTCAGGGAAGAGCAGCTCGCGACAGTTCTTGAGTTCGTGCGCGAGCTCATTGCCAGAGCCGTACCGGGTAGCCGGGTCTTTTCTTAGGCAGTGGGCAACGATCCGGCGCACCTCCGGCGGGACATCTCTTTTGACTTCGCTCAGCGGCTTCGGATCATCCCTCATGACGGCCGACAGCAGCGCAGCGCCGGATTGGCCCTCGAAAGCTCTCCTGCCGGTCAGCATCTCGTAGAGCACCGAACCGAAGGAGAAGACATCGCTGCGTGCGTCGACGGACCTTCCTTCAGCCTGCTCCGGCGACATATAGGCCACCGTGCCCACGATCATCCCAGGCATCGTCGCCGTGGTCGCAGCCTCGCCGTTCATCGCGGTTGCTGGCGCTGCAATTCTGGCCAGCCCAAAGTCCAGGACCTTGACCAGTCCGCTCTCGTCCACCATGATGTTCGAGGGTTTCAGGTCGCGGTGTACGATGCCTGCGGCGTGCGCGCAAGAGAGAGCCTCGGCAACTTGTACGGCGTACTTAATAGCCATGTCCGCTGCCAGGCCATCTGGGGGAATCAATTTGTCCAGGGTTTGCCCGTCGACATACTCCATGACCATGAAGTCAACGCCATCCTGAAACCCGACGTCATGAACAACGCAGATGTTGGGATGTTGCAGCCCCGAGATGGATTTCGCTTCTTGCTCGAAGCGCGCACGCAGCTCTGGGTTGGAATACAGATGAGCGGGCAGGATCTTAATCGCTACCGTGCGCTGTAGCCTTAGGTCTCGGGCGCGATACACCTCTCCCATGCCGCCTGTGCCGAGGAGAGCAGCAATTTCGTAGGGGCCGAGTTTCGTGCCAGGGATCAGTGCCATGGACCATGGCGATTATACCTTCGGAGTCCGATTGTTCTTGAAAATGCCGGGCTGATAGCGGAATTCGTTCAGACGCTCGACTCCAGGCAGCGGAACCGCTAATCAGGTCTTGGCACAAAGGATTTCTTGGCGGTTAACGGGCTAAGCGGAAGTAATCCACTTGCTCGGTTAACGGACATCTATCCGGAAAGATGAATCTGCCAGCCACTTCTGGTCTTCGATAGTGCGTCCACTGATCCGATCGCGGCCACAATGAATAAGCCCTGGTGCCTTCATCCTGGAAATAGTTGAATCAGTCTGTGGTAGACCATGCCTCTTGAGAGAATCGACGACTACCTTGGATGTAATACCAGCAGCGATGGGAAAGAGTTGCTGCCAGAACAGTTGATGAGCAGTCCATGCTAACTTACGAGCGAATGGCTTCGCACCGCTCGGTATGGTTGGTAGCTGCATGGTATCTCCCTACTTTAGTAGTAGCCGTGCAACATAACCATCGCGCAGTGTATCCCGGCGTTGACCACCGACGTACTCGATACTGTCTTTTAGACCAGCATACTCAAGCGCAGCGGTGAAACACTTAAGCACCGCGTCCTCAATCTGCGCATACGTCGCTTCAGCCGGGAGCGTGCATACATTGGCAAGGGCGATTGCTTCGCGCTCGTCCAGCGTGTAGGAGAAGAACTGCATCTCCGTGCGCGTCAGCGGACGGAATACTGTGCCGTGGTCTTGCTCGCTTGCCGCGCCGGTTAGATGACGCATGTTGCACCTAAGTTATTCATCGTTTTCTCCCCAGACTTGGTAGACCGCCATCGACGACTCTCGGTAACGACCGCGCTGTGATCCATTACGAGCCGCTTTTCTCGCGACTTCGCAGTTCCTTTCAGCAGTTCAGCAAAGCACTCTTGGCAGCCGCCCGCCAAACGGCAGCCTTTGGTCTTGCCGCACGGTTTAGGAAGTGGCTGCTCAGCCCTTGCAACTACTTCCATACATTGGGCAATTACTTCTTCGTAGTACATGTTTCTTCCTCATCGACTTCAGTTCGCCAGCAACTTCTGGTCTCGGATAGTGCGCGCGCTGATCCGATCGCGGCCACTATGAATGAGAGACCTGGTGTCTTCATCCTGGAAATGACAATCTGTCCTCGCGCGCGCGAGAGTTGGCGAGATTCGATTCACGAGGACGGGCATGCTCCGGCCTTCCACTTGTCCTGCGCGTGTCAATTAGGCCGCTTCACGACGACGACCGACATTGCTGCTTTCGCATCGTAGTTGGGGTTTAAACTCCGCAGCATCTTCAGATACTCGCGCGCAGCTTTGTGAATGTCCGGGCCTTTGCTGGCCTGGGGTTTCGGCTTGTCTGAATCTTGGGCCATATCTCTATGATCGTTGTCTTTAGAACGACGTCAATGGCCCCTCCGTAATGGCACTTTTGCTCGAGCTTATTGGAAGAGCGGTCAATCGGACACGATAAAGGACCATCAGGAGCCCGGGCGCTTCCAGAAACCGATGGCACGAGAGTTGACTGTCAGAATGCATCGGGGAGTGACAGAATCGAATAAAGGCAGCTGACACAAATACGCAATCCTTGAGCAGTGGAGGTCGCATGAACTCATCCCAGTTATCACCGGCTGATTCACCATTGGCCAAGATCTTCTTGAGCGACTACATAAGCCGGCTTGCTCAGGAAACGGTTCGTTATCGAGCTTTGCCTTACAAGAAGCTGGCTCAACAAACTGTGATCCCTAGCCCGGCACTGGAGGAAGCGATAAAAGGCCGAATGGGATTGAAGCGTGGCCAATGGAAAATGCTATTTCAGCTATTGGAATTGCCGGCAACGTTTCAGATTAGGCCGAGCGAGCGTGACGGGCTTCCTTGCTGGGAAGCGTATTTCCCGCCTGTTAGCGCGCAACTGGAAGGAAACACCAAGCAGGAGCTTGCCGGAGCTGGAAGCTAAGAGCCGGCGGCTGAAAGGGCGGGGCCTCCCATTCTTCTATTGCGCCGGTTTGACGTGCCTACCTCCTGCGAGCGAGTCCCCGGCACCCCAACAGTACACTGATAGGGAGGGAAAATCGTAGGATAATTAGCGGTTCGAGCTTTTAGAGCCGGGAGATCTAGTTGGAAATACCTCGCAAAGTGTGGACAATTCTCTTAGATCTCAACGACACCCTGGTCTTAACGTCGGCTCTTGAACCGATTCGACGTCAGAAGAATTGGACACCTGTAGATCAATATGAAATTCCAATTCACCGAAGAGCAAATTAGTAATCTGAACGCTGCGAAGCAGAGCTTGAACAACCCCAAGGCCCTCAACTGGGCGGCGGAGGAAGACAAGGCTGAAGCTCTCACTTCCGCTATCCTCACTGACGAAAAGTTTAAGAATGGGGAAGATATCAACCCGGAAAAACTAGATGTTCTGTTCAGCAACATGAAGCGCTTTTCCGCAAACCGAAATCTGTCCAATTTGCTCTATCGGACAAACGGCATTGAGATCTTCAACGCCAAGTTGCGGTCGCTCATTCACGGGTCCCAGCCGTTTTCTCTGCGGGTGGACGACTTCTTCAAGATGCAGCTTATCGGCGTGCAGACCATGTCCCAGTTCCTCGTTGCTGCAAATACCCGCGAATACCCCTTTGTCACCGCACAGACGAAGGAGGCGGTAGGTTTAAGCTCCGAGCAGGACGAGCGCGCCCTCGAAGATGCCTTGGAACTCTTCAAGGTGTTGAACAAGGATGCCCTTCTCGACCGCACTTTGGACTATTTGCGGGACTACGTCGTTTTTCAGGCCGTAAAGAATCTTTTCAAGCTGGACAAGTACACCACAGTCAACAATCTCTTATGGTTTGCGTTCCTGGAGGATGAGGGGGGCGGCCCGGAGGATGTCATAAAGGACTATGGCTCGATCAGTATGGAAAAGGACCTTCGTGACTTCCTCGCCGATAATATCTTTCTTGTGGAGAAGGGCCTCACGCTCATCGAAAAGGAATACGACACGCGCGAGGCGGGCAGGATCGATCTTTTGTGCAAGGACAAGGAGGGATCCCACGTCATCATTGAATTGAAAAAGGGGCGCATCGGGCATGAGGTGGTCGGCCAGACCCTGAAGTACATCGGCTGGGTTCAGAAGAACAAGAACAAGAAGGCGCGAGGCATCATCATCGTCAGCGAGCCGGATGACAAGCTGCACTATGCGACGCTGCCGCTGAAAGACCTGGTGAGGGTGAAGTACTACAAGGTCAACTTCGCGATATCCGACAAATATCCGGTTAAGTAAAGTACATGCCATGGCCGACACCCAAGGAACCAGCCGCGTCCTCAAGATCGGAGCATCAGGGACAAGTATCCAGGCAGAGCTTCTTAATCACCTCGGCCGGCACACGGCATCAAACCGCCTGGCGCGTATCTCCATGTCTCCATGAGCAAATGTGTGGCGATCGGCTTTCATTATGTCGTGCTTACGACGGAAGTTGTGAAGACAATTGAAAAGAAGCTTCTTTGCCAATTTGAGGTTTTGTCCTCCTTCTTACAAAGCCAAAAAGGCACACAGCTCCGACCACTCTTGCAGCATTCGTTGTTGCTCTTCAACGGGGTAGATCGCCATTCAGTTCAGTGGTAAAGGTTTTCGTGAACGTTGGCAATCCGGCACCGAGGTGCGCTCGCGTTGCCGCCGCGCATCTTGTTCACCAGGTTGTCCTATAGTGGGCAACAGAGTCACTACGGCAACGGAGTAGCAATTCTTTCTTGACTTGAGCCTTTACTTGAGCGACCAAACCAACGATGGCGTTGTCAATAACTTTGGTCCGGCTCGTGTTCCACTGATGCCGACCGACGTATTGGACCGGGTTTGCCAACTTGGCTATTGTGCGAAAGCTTTCAAATGCGACACGAAAGGTCTCTGCCTCCTGAGACGGATTCTGAAAGTGCTGGCTCTGCGTGCGCTGCAAAAACGGCGCAGTGTAGGGTAAGCGTCTGAGCAACACACCTGTTCCAGGGAGAAGGTTTGTGTTGAAGTTTCCGGATGAGCGTAGAACAGAAGGTTTCAGCACGCAAACGACGTACACGCGCAGAAGTTCAGGAGTTGGTGGCAGAATTCATGAGCAGTGGTATGCGGCGGAGCGAGTTTTGCCGCAGTCGGCGGTTAAGCTTCGGCACGCTGAATCGGCACCTGAAGAAGCAACGCTGGAAGAGGAAGAGTAGAGCAACTTCTTCGGCCGTCCGGTCTGGCCGGTTGGTGCCGGTGGAGTTGGCCGCCAAGAAATCGCCGACGCAGTACGGCGCGACTTGTGGGCTGGCAGTAGTGCTGTTGGGCGGGCGCCGGATCGAGGTACATCCTGATTTTGATTCGACTACGTTCGAGCGCCTGGTAAGTGTACTGGAGCGGGTGTAAGCCGTGTTTGGACTAGGCCCAGCTACACGGATCTATCTGGCCGCCGGAGTCACCGATATGCGCAAGGGGTTCGAGGGGCTGTACGGTCTGGTTCGGGATCGATTGTCGTGCGACCCTCTGAGCGGGCACCTGTTCTTGTTCTGCAACGGCCAGCGTAATCGGCTGAAGGTCCTCGTCTGGGATGGAAGCGGACTCTGGGTCTGTGCCAAGAGGTTGGAGAAAGGGCGTTTCACCTGGCCGCAATCCGGGGATGCGCAGGGCAAGGTCATCCTGAGTCACGAAGAGCTTTCGCTGTTGTTGGGTGGGATCGATCTGACCAAAACCAAGCACAAGCGGTGGTACCGGAAGACTTCCCCCGAGGGACACGCTGCCGCGTGAGTTGCTTGGTTGTTTGAACGTTTCGATCGACTCTCGTAAATCATTAACTCATTGTGAGTTTAGCTTCCATTCCTTCAGCACCAGCCGATCTGGAACTCATCGCAAAACTGAGGAGCAAGCTACAGTACGCGGAGCTGCGGATTCGGGTACTGGAAGAGCGACTGCGGCTGATGCGGATCGAGAAGTATGGTGCGGGCGGAGAAAAACTTTCGCAGGCGCAGATGCAATTGTTCGAGCTTGAGCCCGTCGTCAGTGAAATGAGTGAGCAGAGGGAGTGTGAGCTCGCGCCAGCGCATCGCTCGACGAAAAAATCCGTCAAGCATCCGGGCCGCCAGGAATTGCCAGCGAATCTTCCTCGCGTTGAACGGATTCTGCCCTGCGCATTAGATCAGCGCGTGTGCAAACGCTGCGGAAAAGAAACTTTGGTGATCGGCTACGAAGAGAGTTCCCAGTTGGATGTGGAGCCGGCGAGGTACTTCGTACTGGTCACGAAACGAGAGAAGCGGGCTTGCCGGTCGTGCGAGGATCTCGGCGTCGTCTCAGCGCCCCTGCCGCCACGGATCATCGAGAAATGCCTGGCCAGTGACCGCATCATCATAGACACGGTCATCAGCAAATATTGCAATCACACGCCCCTGCATCGGCAGAGCATGATTCTGGAAAGGGACCTCGGCTTGGAAATCAGCCGCGCAACGCTGGACGGTTGGGTCCTCAAAGTCGGCGAGTTGCTGATCCCGATGGTCGCGGTGATGAGGCGAGAATTGATCAGCGGAAGTTACATTCAGGCGGATGAAACCCCAGTCGATGTGCAGACACGCGAGGGCCGGGGTAAGAACCACCAAGCGTACCTCTGGCAATACAGTCGCCCCGGAGGAAGCGTGGTGTTCGACTTCCGTCTAGGTCGTGGACGCGATGGGCCGAAGCGGTTCCTGGGACACTTCGAAGGCATTCTCCAAACCGACGGCTATGCAGCGTATGACCAGATCGGTGGGCCGAGAATTGTACATGCCGCTTGTTGGTCTCATGCAAGAAGACAGTTTTTCGAAGCGGTGCAGCTAAGTCCCCGAGATCCGGTTGCGACCCCGATTGTGGCTCAGATGGACGAACTATTTGCCGTCGATGCAGAAGCTCGCCGCAAAACGCTGACTGCTGCGGCGCGCCATATCCGGCGTCAGGAAACAGCGAGACCTCTTCTCGATGATATCCGCAGCAAGATCGAGGCAGCGCAGTCTGTTGCATTGCCTTCCAGCGCACTCAGCAAGGCGTGCCAGTATGCGCTCACTCTTTGGAGGAAACTCACCCGATTTCTGGAATATCCAGAACTTGAATTGAGCAATAACCTGGCGGAGAACTCCATGCGTCCGGTAGCTCTTGGTCGAAAGAATTGGTTGCACATCGGCAGCCCACAAGCGGGACCGAAGGTTGCGGCGATTCTCTCGGTCGTGGAAAGCTGCCGTCGGCTGCAAGTCCCGGCGCGGGAGTACTTTTCCACGATTCTCCCCGGGCTTGCTGATCTCTCGATCCGGCGCCTTCCAGACCTTACTCCGGCTGTGTGGGTCGCCCGGCGTTCATAGACTTAAGCGACCGGGGGATTAGCGTGAAGTGATTTTGCGACCAAAAACCCATAGTTTCCTGTTCGCCGACAAACCGGGAGTTATCTTCCGCCTCAACGGCTACTCCGTCATAAAGCAAGTGTTCTGCGTTCGACATGCTCCTGCCAGAGCCGCCATTCGTTGACGTGCCGCTACCGGGTCCGTAAGATGAAGCGACTGGAGCACGACTTTCTCAACACCGAGAGCGAGTACCGCACGGTTCAGATCAGCTATGTGAACCTGATGGGTTCTTACCTGACCGCTGCTAGTCAACTGAACTTTGCCGTTGGCCGGGAGGTAATCCCATGACAGATAATCTCCGTCGACAGGTGGCGCTGATGCCTGCGTTGTTTCTTTTGGCCCTCGCGGTTGCCTGTTCGGGTGGCAGCAAGGCCGCGCCTACCAAATCGGAAGTCACCGTCGACCCGAACCTCTATCATGTCGATCATCCCGAACTATTCACCCTGGCGAAGGTCGGAACTCAAAATCTTCCCACTCTGCTGAACGCGAACGGAGCCGTGACTCCCGATGTGAACCGAAACATCCATGTCACCTCCCAGGGCTCGGGACGGGTGGTGGATCTGCGGGTGAAGCTGGGGGATTCCGTCAAAAAGGGCCAAGTGCTGCTCACGATCTATAGCGCCGATCTTACCGGAGCATTTTCCGACTATCAGAAAACCCAAGCCGACGAGCGTCTGTCCAAGAAGGCTCTGGAGCGTGCGCAACTGCTCTATTCCCATGGTGCGCTGGCTCAGAAAGATCTGGAAGTCGCTCAAGATACCGAGGACAAAGCCAAGGTGGACGTGCAGAACACACAACAGCATGTCCGCTTGCTCGGCGGCGATCCGGCACATCCCAGCTCCGTGATCGAACTGCGCGCTCCTTTGTCGGGGACGATCGTGGAGCAAAACGTCTCGGGATTCGAGGGCATCAAAAGTCTGGACAACAGTCCCAACCTGTTCACCATCGCCGATCTGTCTCAAGTCTGGGTGGTATGCGATGTCTATGAGAATGATCTGAACGAAGTACGCCTGGGCGATTCCGCGGAGGTCCGCCTGGCCGCATATCCTGGCGAGGTGTACCACGGCAAAGTGGCGGATATTTCACGCGTGCTCGACCCCAATCTTCGCTCGGCCAAGGTCCGAATCGTGCTGCCCAACCCCAATGGGGCCCTGCGTCCGAATATGTACGCGGTGGCAACTTTCCGTTCCACCCGACTGCGCCTGCGGCTGGTGGTGCCCACCACAGCCGTAATGCGCTTGCAGGACAAAGACTGGATTTTTCGTAAAGAGAGTTCGAATCAGTTCCGCAAAATCGAGGTCCTCAGTTCCGGTGCAACCTCCGATGGATTGCAGGAGTTGCAGGATGGCGCGCTAAAGACAGGCGACGAAATCGTAGCCAATGCGCTCGAGTTTTCTACCGCCCTGGCGGAGACCAAAGAATGATTCGCGGCCTCATCGATTTTGCGCTTCGTGAGCGCATCCTGGTGCTGAGCGTGGCGCTGGTTTTGTTGATCTGGGGCATTGTCTCTTTTCATAACCTCCCCGTCGAAGCCTATCCCGATGTCGCTGACACCTACACCCAGATCATCAGCCAATGGCCGGGGCATGCCGCCGAAGAAGTGGAGCAGCAAATTACGGTGCCTCTCGAAGTGCAGTTGAATGGCGTGCCGCACATGACGCATCTGCGCTCTGTGTCCTTGGCGGGGTTGTCGGTAATCACCATCATTTACGACGACGAGATCACCACCTTTACCGCACGCCAGGAAGTACTGGATCGCCTGGCGCAGGCGACCATGCCCGCCGGGGTAAATCCAGGATTGGGTCCCGATTACAGCCCCACCGGCCAAATCATGTTCTACACGCTCAAGAGCACCAATCCGAAGTATGACGTGATGGAGCTCAAGACGCTGCAGGACTGGTATGTGCTGAACCAGTTGAAGTCGGTGCCCAACATTGTCGAGGTCAACATTTTCGGTGGGCCCACGCGCGAATACCAGGTCCAGCTCGATCCCGGCAAACTGGTTTCCTACGGTCTTTCCATAGGGCAGGTCGAGCAGGCCCTGACCAACAACAATCTCAATGCCGGCGGGGGTTTCATCGAGCGGGGAGAGCAAGCTCTCAACGTACGGGCCGTCGGACTGATGGCCAACACCGACGATGTTGGCGCCACCGTGGTCAAAGCCCTAAATGGCACGCCGGTTCGAGTGCGTGATCTGGGTGTGGTCGTCCAGGCTCCCAAGGTCAGGCTGGGACAACTCGGCAAAACCATCCGCCATGACGACGGAACTGTCCTTAACGATGACGACGTGGTGGAAGGCATCGTGCTTCTGCGCAAAGGAGCGGAAGCGGATTCGACGCTCGATGCGCTGCATAGGAAGATCGACGAATTGAACACTGACCTGCTGCCTAAAGGCGTGAAGTTCGTTCCCCATCTCGACCGCAGCATCTTGGTGCACCACACCACCAGAACCGTGCTGCGCAACTTGACCGACGGCGTGCTGCTGGTCAGTCTCATTCTGTTTCTTTTCCTGGGCAACGTCCGCAGCGCCCTCATCGTTACCATCACCATCCCGTTCTCTTTGCTGTTTGCCGCTATTCTCCTGGATCTCAGCCACATCCCGGCGAATCTGCTCTCGCTCGGCGCCCTCGACTTTGGCATGGTCGTAGACGGCTCGGTCGTCATGGTCGAAAACATTCTGCGTCATAGCGAGCTCGGCCGTGGGAAGAAAACATTTTTGGAAATGATTGGGACGGCCGCGCACGAGGTGCAAAGGCCGGTCTTCTTCGCACGCATCATCATCATCGTCTCCTACCTCCCTATCTTCACCTTGCAGCGCGTGGAAGGCCGCCTCTTCCGGCCTATGGCTTGGACGGTGGCCTTCGCGTTACTGGGAGCTCTGCTATTTGCGCTGCTGGTCGCGCCCGTGCTATGCACGTTCTTGTTTAAAGACGACATGCGGGAATGGCGCAATCCGGTCCTGCACTTTGTTCAGGAACGTTACGCCCGCACCCTCGACTGGTGCTTCGATCATCTGAAACTCACGCTCGGTCTGGGCGCGGCGAGTGGAGCTCTGATGCTGTTCCTGTTTTTCAGCGGGGCTGTTGGTTCTGAATTTCTGCCCCACCTGGATGAAGGCGCCGTTTGGGTCCGCGGCACGCTGGCTCCCAGCACCGGCCCGGCCGTGAGCATAGCTCTGGCTAAACAAGTTCGCCTGGTGCTGGCCAACTTTTCGGAAGTCACACAAGTGGTGAGTCAGGTTGGCCGTCCCGACGATGGCAGCGATGCCAGCGGCTTCTACAACACGGAATTTTTTGTCGATCTGCTGCCACGCTCCGAATGGCGTTCTCAATTCAGAACTAAAGAAGAGTTGATTGCCGAGATGGACAAGGAGCTGAGCAAGTTCCCCGGTGTGGACTGGAATTTTTCTCAGCCCATTTCGGATAACGTGGAAGAAGCGGTCAGTGGTGTAAAGGGCGAACTGGCAGTCAAGCTTTTTGGCACCGATTTGAAGGTGCTGGAACAAAAAGCCATCGAGATGCAGGATGTCATGAGCAAGATTCCCGGGGTCGCGGACTTGGGAACGTTTCAGGTACGCGGTCAGCCTAATGTCAACCTGGTGGTGAATCGCGCCACCGCCGATCGTTTCGGAATCAATGTCAGTGATGTCCAGGACGCGGTAGAAACTGCTGTCGGCGGCAAGGTGGTCAGCCAGGTTCTCATCCGTGAGCAACGCTATGACCTTACCGTCCGCTATCAACCGCAATTCCGCAAGACGGTCGAAGATATTGAAAACATCCGCATTCTCGCCCCTTCCGGCGAGCGGGTGTCCCTGGGACAACTCTGCGATGTGAAGCTGGAAGATGGAGCCTCCACCATCTACCGGGAGGGAAATTCCCGCTATATTGCCATCAAGTACAGCGTGCGCGGACGCGATCTGGGCAGCACGGTGCGCCAGGCGATCGAAGAAGTCCACCAGAAGGTGCCCTTCCCTGAAGGCTATCACCTGGATTGGACCGGCGAGTACGAAAGCCAGCAGCGCGCCAATCGTCGGCTGGCGATCATCGTTCCCCTCACCATCCTGCTGATGTCTTTCATTCTGTACTCGGCTTTTGATTCATGGAAGTGGGTCGGACTCATTCTGGTGGTCGTGGCCCTCTCCCCGCTGGGCGGCTTGTTCAGCCTGTTGCTGACGCACACGCACTTCTCGGTCTCTTCGGGCTTGGGGTTTCTGGCACTGATCGGTGTGTCGGTCGAGATCGGCGTGATTATGGTGGAGTACATCAATCAACTTCGTACACGCGGGATGAGCCCGCGCGAAGCCGCCAAGGAAGGCGCATCCCTCCGTCTGCGGCCTATCATGATGACCATGCTGGTGGCCACACTCGGGCTTCTGCCGGCAGCCATGTCGCACGACATCGGATCGGACTCGCAACGCCCGTTTGCCATCGTAATTGTTGGTGGACTCATCGTGGAGCTGTTTATCAGTGTGGTGTTGTGGCCCGCCTTGTATGTCTTCTGGGCGCGGCCAGGCGACAAGCTACCGCCACCCGAGATCGGCTTTATTGAAGAAGGGGAACACGTGGATTAGCTTAACTGGTAGAGCGGGAAGAGAAGTTCTCTCGTTTGCGACGCATGCGGGGCGTGGAAATCATCCTGAAAGTGGGGGAAACTGACCGCAGAGTCTTGCGGACGACTCGTTGAATCTCGGGATTTGCCAGGCCGGGCCGGCATACTGGCAGGATTGCGGAGTCTGTTTGCGGAGAATGGACTGCCAACATCGCCTCGGCGACATCTCAATCAAATGGACTGGAGCCATTAGCAATTTGAAACTGAGCTATTCAGCGCGTGTAGGCCTACTGACCGTGTCGATCTTATCCTCTGCGGCTTTTTGCGCAGGTCAAAGCGCCCCGCAGGCTCAAACCTCGGACCCTGCCCAATCCGCCCAATCGCCCGCGACCAGTTCTTCTGCCCAGAGTAATTCTCAGGATCCAAACAGCCCGGTCCAACAAGATACAAACCAAGATACAAAGAAGGTCAAGGACGACCGGATGTTTTACGTGATGCCGAACTACTTGACGGTGGATGGTCAATCACAAGTGAAGCCAATCTCCTGGAAAGAGAAGTTCGCCATCTCGGCCAAGGGATCCTTCGACCCCTATGAATTCACGATCGTGGGCATCGTGGCGGGCATCCGGCAAGCGGTAAATTCCTCTCCGGGTTTCGGACAGGGTTTTGAGGGTTATTCGAAGCGGTATGGGGCGGCCTTCGCCGATCAGGTGGATGGCAATGTGATGGTGGGCGGCGTTTACCCAACGTTCCTAAAAATCGATCCTCGCTATTTTCGATTGGGCCGGGGCTCGTTCGTACACCGCTTTGGCTATGCTATCAGCCGTATTTTGATCGCTCGAAGAGACTCCGGCACCAATATGTTCAATATTCCCGAGTTTGCGGGCAATGCAACGGCGATTGCCATTTCCAATGTGTATTATCCCGCCTCCGATCGTAGTTTTGTATCGAGTTTCAACGGCTGGGGAACACAGATGGGCCTCGACGCCCTGGGGAATGAATTGAAGGAGTTTTGGCCCGATATTCACCACTATTTGCAGAGGAGACACGACCGCCACCTGCAGAAACAGCAGCAGAAGGAACTCAACTGACCCAAATCCAACCTTGAGAAAACTGGCTGGAATTGTTTGATTGGCCCTGTATGCGGCGGCGGCCAGCGGGTTTTCGCCACAGGCCTATGTGGAACTTTTTGACCGTTCGGCGGAAACGAATGGAAATAGGGGGAGTGTTCTCAATGATTTCTTCGGGACGACAACCTCGAATCTAAGGCGCGTTCGGGAGATCAAAAAAGCTCTCAAGCAGCTCCCGCAACCATGCCGGGAAATTGTACCTGCTGCTTCGGCAGAGTTCTGCACATGGCAGGCCGCGGTGATGTCGGACCCTGATTTGGCCCGCCGATGAGAGATGCAAGCAGGATGAAAGCACAGATGCATTCTCCCGCTTAGGTCCTCGCCAGGAAACCTCGCGCCACGGAAATAAGGAGGGTGCACGTGTGTTGTCGTATTCTGTAAATGTGAGATTAGTGGAAACCGTTAACTGGTAGTAATCCGCCCTGGACCACGCTGGTTTTGCAAACGCTGGAGGGAGATAGTGGGTGAAATCGGGTGTTGCGCCGCCTGAGAATTTGCTGGTGAAGTGGGCGAAGTCACGCCGACTGCAGATTCAATCTGTCAACGGTGTGTTTGGTCTGACACTTACGATGGAAACACGTTGAACACGTTTTTGCTAACGAGACGTTTATAGGGCCACCATGCACCAACGACGTATTCATGAAGGTCAATAAAATGGCGTTTGATCTGGAGATTAAGGTCACCGTAACTCCCGCGCACTTCAGCTTGTCCAAGTTTGTGAGACTTGTCTTACGCGAAATTCCTTCCAAAAAGACGCTAACCTTCCTCGCCCGAAAGGATGATTAACTTCCTCTTGGCGGGTGCGCAGACTGCATTTTTTCGGTTATACCTCCGGCGAAACGATGGGCCAGCGTCCGCGACCGTGCTCCAGCCACGCGGACTCTGCCGTCTGCCTCTGCTCTTCTAGGCCGAAGTGCCTCGTGATGAGAATCGTGATTAGGAAGGCCGCGACGGAACAGGCTCCGAGCAGCGCCAATATGTCCTCGTCGGAGAAGCCGGAGCCTAGCCAGTCCTGGTCCCAGCGCTTTTTTAGCTGAGCCGTGCCTGAGTGCGTGAGGCTGTGGAGCATGCTCTGCGACTTCTTCAGGAAGTTATCAAATATGGGGCTCATGCCGAGCGCTTTGTCGATCTTAGCCCCGTCCTTCTCATAGCTCACCTTGTACCGGTCCTTTCGTATCTTCACGACGTCCTCCTCCGAGCCGACTGGAACTATGTGCGCCCGCACAAGTGCATCCACCAGAGGGCGGAGAAGAGCGAAGGCCGGGGAGTGGAATTTGTTAACCACCAGGCAAACGATGCCTTTGCAGTAGTCGCCTGCCTTCCTTGGCCTTGTTGTAGATGAGGTCTTCCAGTTTTTGCCCGAGGTGCGTAACGCGGTCAATTTCGTAGTCGATAGTCACCCGGCTAGTAGACCACTTTAAGGGGAGAGTATAACGCGGGTTTGTCTTTGAAGGTTGATCGAAATAGCGGGGTTGACCCGTCAGATTGTGCTATTTTGTGCTAGCGAATCCTGCAACGTGTGTTTTTCGTGTATTTATAGCATTGTAAAATCAATAACTTACGCATCGTCAATTTGCTGAGCGACTTCGATTCTCACCCGCGCCTCCAACCTCTTACCGAATAAACCCTGCCTCGGTACTCTTGGTGCCCTGGCTTTTCTGCCTGGAGCCGAAACCGGAGTCGGCAGCATCCAATCCAAAATGAGAATGGAGGCCAATATGCACGTCGTTCTTGGAGCAAGCGGCAATACCGGACACGTAGTGGCGAAGAACCTTCTTGCCGCCGGGCAGAAGGTTCGTGTCGTCGGCAGAAACGCGGCTCATTTGCAACCTCTCGCGGCGCAAGGCGCGGAGATATTCATCGGCGATGTCCTCGACGCAACCATTTTGACCCAAGCCTTCCACAAAGCCGATGCGGCCTACGTCATGATTCCACCCAACCCTTCCAGCGACGACGTCCGCGCTTACGAGGACCGCGCCAGCAACGCGATCGCCGCGGCAGTAAGAAACGCTGGAGTCAAGAATGTTGTTTCGCTTAGCAGTATCGGAGCCGACAAGCCCAGCGGAACTGGCCCGGTGGTCGGCGTCCACGAACTTGAACAGAAGCTCAACCAGATCGACGGCGCAAACATACTCCACCTGCGCGCCGGATACTTCATGGAAAATACGCTGCCGCAAGTGGGAGCCATTCGCATGGCTGGCAGTGTGATCGGACCGCTCAGTCCGAATCTAAAGCTCCCCATGATCGCCACCCGCGACATAGGAGCAGCCGCCGCCGACGCGCTCTTGCGGCTGGCCTTCCAGGGCAAGCAGACGCAAGAGCTGCAAGGGCAGCGCGATCTCGACTACACCGAAGCCGCCGCCATTATCGGCAAGGCCATAGGTAAACCCGATCTAGGGTACATCCATGCGCCCGACGATCAGATTCGAGCCGCGATGGTGCAGATGGGAATGTCTGACAACTTTGCCGGCCTGATCCTGGAGATGGCAGGCGCGCTGAACACCGGACACATGCGCGCACTGGAACCTCGTTCCGCAGTCAACACGACGCCAACGAAGTTGGAAACCTTTGTAGCCGAGTCGTTCGTTCCTGCCTACCAACAACAAGCAGCAGCGTAAGCATCAAGCTCATAAACGATGCAAAAGGAAAAGGCCGCGCTGATTCTGCAGCGTGGCCTTTGTTGCAAGCTGGAAAAGGCAATAACCGGGCTGCGCTCGGCTTGGACCCTTTGACTTCGCTCAGGGCAGGCTCGCGAGCGCGCCCGTCCCCCCACGGGCCTACTAGCCTACAGCCGCACGCACACCGACTTGGTCTGCGTGTAGAGTCCGAGAACGTCTTTACCCATCTCGCGTCCCCAACCCGACTGCTTGTACCCGCCGAAGGGCAGCGCCGCGTCGAAGATGTTGTAGCAATTGATCCAGACCGTTCCGGCGCGCAGCGCGGCCGCTACCCGGTGCGCTTTTGAAATGTCCTTCGTCCAGATGCCAGCCGCCAAGCCGTATACCGTGTCATTGGCGCGTGGCATGAGTTCTTCCGGATTGTCGAATGGAGTTGCCACTACCACCGGCCCGAAAATTTCTTCCTGCACCACCCGCATGTTGTCTTTGGTATTCACCAGCACGGTCGGCTCGACAAAATATCCCTTGTCGCCCAGCTTCTTTCCGCCAGCCAGCGCGGTCGCACCTTCCGACAAGCCAATCTCCAGGTAGCTGCACACCCGCTGCAACTGCTCCTCGGAGACGAGCGGTCCCATCGACGTGTCCGGTTCCATGCCCGATCCAACCCGGACCTTCTTGGCCTTCGCCGCCACACCTTCCACCACGCGATCAAACACTGGCCGCTCCACAAACAGACGCGAACCAGCGCAGCAGCATTGTCCGTGATTGAAGAAGATGGCACTCGCGGAACCGGCGATTGCCACATCCAGATCCGCATCCTGGAACACAACGTTCGGCGACTTGCCGCCAAGCTCGAGCGAAACTTTCTTCAGATTTCCGGTGGCCGCATGAACAATCAGCTTGCCCACTTCCGTCGATCCGGTAAACGCAATTTTATCGACCAGATCGTGCGCCGCCAGAGCCGCGCCCGCCGTCTCGCCGTATCCCGGGACGATGTTGACCACGCCATCCGGAAATCCGGCTTCCATAATCAGCTCGCCCAGACGCAGCGCGGAGAGCGGCGTCTGCTCGGCCGGCTTCAACACGACCGTACATCCCGAAGCCAGCGCGGGCGCCAGCTTCCACGCCGCCATCAGCAGCGGGAAATTCCACGGAATAATCTGCCCCACGACGCCGACCGGCTCGCGGAGCGTATAGGCGTGGTAGTTTACGCCGGGCGTATACGGCACCGAGAGCGGAATGGTTGTGCCCTCGAGCTTGGTCGCCCATCCCGCCATGTAGCGGAACATCTCGACGGCGAGCGGAACATCGGCGGCGCGCGCCACGGTGAGCGGCTTGCCATTGTCCAGTGTTTCTAACGTCGCGAATTCTTCGATGTGCTCTTCCAGCAGGTTGGCCAGTTTCCACACCAGCTTTCCACGCTCGGACGCAGTCAGGCGCGACCAGGGACCGCTATCGAACGCCTTGCGCGCGGCCTTCACGGCGGCGTCAATGTCCTGCCGATCGCCTTCCGCTACCTGCGTCAGAACATCGCCGGTGGCCGGGTTGTAGGTCGGGAAAGTCTTGCCTGAGGCGGCATTCAACCACTTGCCGTCGATCAGCATTTTGCGCGGCTTCCCGATGAAGTCGCTGACGCGTGAGTCAATCTGGATTGGGGAAATTGCAATGCCCATACATCCTCCTTAAGCGAGATCGAGTGAGAGAGGTCCGTTGCGGTGAAATGAACTTGAAAAATACTAGTCCCGCGGGGACGGGAAGGCAACCGCGGAGGACATTGAATCATTGAGGCATTGAGTCATTGAACACCGTCATGCCCTGTGAGCGTCTGATTTCAATGATTCAATACCTCAATGCCTCAATGACGCAATGATTCTTACTTGATGTCCTTCATCGCCACGAGCGTACCGTAGTCGCGGCCGGAGGGTTCGACGGCTCGCGCTACCACTCCGGCAAAAGCTCCGCGAAATTCGGGAAACTTCACCACCAGGGCCTTGATCAAGGCCGTATTTTCCTGAAACGTGCGCGCGGTATTCGATACGTCGGCGGCCTGGTACTTTACAACCACGTCAAGATCGCCGCCGACGGCCAGCAGAAAGATTTCGGTCAAATGATAGATCTTGCCGCCCGCGCTCATATCCACGGTGTTTCCGCTCGTCGGCACATCGGCGGGTTGCGCTGCCTGGGTCTCGTCGTAAAGTTTGTCGGTGACGAGTGTGCTCATGAAGTCCACGGGAGCGGACAGGGCGATCGCCTCGCGGTAGTACAACCAGGCGTTGTGATTCTGAGCCTTAGCCTTGAAATCGCGAGCGCGCTGCGTGAACCACGCGGCATCGTGTCCTGAGGCCTGCGAGGATCTCGCGTAAAAACCTGCCAGTTTCCAGTCGGCACCTGCCTGCTGCAGGACGAAAGTCAGCGTCCTCGGATCCTGGCCGCCGTTTACGTCGAGAATAGTTACTCCGTACTTGCCGGGCGGCAGATTGTTCAGGACAAATACCGCGCTGTCCTTCGTCTGGCCCGACTTCCCAAATACTCCGCAGAGAAATTCAGCGCGTGCGAGCGGTTCTGGGCCATCGGCGGCCAGCAAAAAGGGCGGCCGAACCGTTGCTTTTGCGCCGGCGAACGCGGCCTGGTTCTCTTTGACCGCCGCTTCGATGCCGCCAAAGCTGGCGGCCACGGAGGCAATGGAATTCTGCTTAAGGCCAGCCACATCGCCCTGCGCCGACATGTCGAAATAGCGCTTCGCCGCGTTTTCAAGCGCGGTTCGCACGGAGGCATCCATGTCCGCAGCGCTCTGGCAGGTCTGAGCCTGGACGTAGACCGATGCTCCCAGCAGCAGAAGCCACAGCCATCGTCGGCCGCGCTGTCGATTGCGGAGCGCGAATTCCGAACGAACCCCCGAAGCGATACCCAAAGCGAAGGCCTCCGCTGGCATTTTACGCGCTGTCAGAGCCGAGGGTAGTCTAAATACTTGCAAAGGCTGTACCTGCAATGGCTCGTTCGTAATCAATACACAAGAAATAAGGCCCTCCAGCGTTCTACGAGCGGTGGTAAAATCCGGGCAGGACGCAGTGGCTGCGGAACCCTTAGCCGCTTGCGGGACGGGGAAATTCTAATGCCGCGCACACGCAGATGGATGGCTTTGGGGATCTTGCTGGCAGCTTCAGTCCTGCTTGCGCAGACCCTTCTTGCTCAGACTGCTGCCCAGGCTCCCGCGCCGACCACCCCGCACCACAAGTCCCATAAGTCCCAGAAGCAAGTCCTGCCCGCGCCGTCGGTGCTCCCGCCGCTACCGAGCGGTCCGCTGAGTCAGTTGCCGATGGACCAGATTCCGCCAACGCCAGCGAACGTCAGCTATCAAGGCGGGTTGCTGACGATCTCGGCTCAAAATTCGACTCTAGGCGAAATCCTGCGGGACGTGCGCAAGCTCACGGGTGCTTCGATCGAAATTCCTCCGGGCTCAGCCGGCGCAAACGAGCGAGTGGTCACGCACCTCGGCCCCGGGACGCCACGGGATGTTCTGGTGGGACTGCTCAACGGCTCCTCGTTCAATTACGTGATGCTGGGTTCAAGCTCGGATCCCGCGGCTATTACGACCGTAATCCTTACGGCAAATCCATCGTCGTCGGGAGCGACCCAGACCGCCGCGAACGTGAGCAATCCGGGGGCGACGCCTCCGAACCGCGTTCCCCAGCCTCAGCCGTCTAACCAGCAGCTCATCGCCCCGCAGCCGGGGAACGGACAACCGGCGAATGCCGAAGCCGACGATAGCAAAGATGATGACGATAGTGCCGCCGACGATCAGGCCCAGCCCGCACAGCCCGACGCAAATGCCCAGAACCAGCAGCAACAAGCGGATCCAAACCAGCCCAACGCGGGGCCGAAAACCCCCGAGCAGATTCTGGACATGCTACAAAGACAAAGACAGCAGCAGCCGGGCGCCGTCATCCCTCCCCCGCAGCCGCCCCAGCAGTAGCCCCGTATTTCTGGGCGTCCAGGGGAAGGACTATTCCATACGACTCAACGGAAAGATTGCGTGCGGGCGCGCTTAGTCGCCGCTTACGTGGCTTTGATGGGGTACCAACGCCGCAAGGACGTTGGACGGTCGAGAGGAGTTGACAGCCGCCAAGACAACGCTAATCGCGCAATAGGCGCCGAATACACCCAGAATCACACTCAAGATTGCGGTGCTGCTGATTAAGAAAGCTACGAAAATCGCGCTCACGTTACCGGCCCTTGCTGGCAGCCACCCTGTGAATCGTGCGGCTGCAAATAATTTACTCTATCCGCATTTGACCCCCGCCGTTGTTAACAACTAAGATACGGGAATCGGACTGCGTATCTCCACTCTCCAACATTTCTTGGGCACCGTCCACGTTACGGAAGTCCATATAGCTTTGTGTTAAATGGCCATCACCCGGATTTCGGTGCGCGGCGCGCGCCAGCACAACCTGAAGAATATCGACGTCGAGATTCCTCGCAATACTTTGACGGTCATAACGGGCCTGAGCGGCTCCGGCAAATCCTCGCTCGCTTTCGATACGATTTACGCCGAAGGCCAGCGGCGCTACGTCGAAACGCTTTCCGCCTATGCCCGCCAGTTTCTCGACCAGATGGAGCGCCCTGACGTCGACTCGATCGACGGCCTCAGCCCGGCAATTTCCATCGAGCAGAAAACCACCAGCCGCAGTCCGCGCTCGACCGTCGGCACCATCACCGAAATCTACGATTACCTGCGCCTGCTCTATTCTTCGATCGGTGTGCCCCACTGCCCGAATTGCGGCAAGCCCATCACCCGCCAGTCTGCCGAGCAGATCGTGCAGCGCGTCATGGCGCTCACACCCGATGACCGCGTCATGATCATGGCGCCCATCGTCCGGGGCCGCAAAGGCGAATTCAAAAAAGAAATGGAAAAACTTGCCCAGCACGGTTTCTCCCGCGCCCGCGTGGATGGCGAACTGGTGAACCTTGAAGACGACCTCTCTCTCGACAAGCGCAAGAACCACACCATCGAAGTCGTCGTGGATCGCCTGCTGGTCAAGCCCGGAATCGAACACCGCTTAGAACTCTCGGTCGGACTGGCCATGAAACTCGGAGGCGGTCTCGTGCTGGTCGCCGTCGTGAACGGAGATGAAACGCTTTATTCTGCGCGCCTCGCCTGCCCCGACTGCGGCATCAGCGTTCCGCAACTTGAGCCGCGGTCGTTCTCGTTCAACAGTTCCTATGGCGCCTGTCCCGAGTGCCACGGACTCGGAAGCCGCTATGACTTAGATCCTGGCAAAGTGATTGTCGATTGGTCGAAGCCGCTGCTCGATGGCGGCTTGGGCCCCGGTTCGTCGTCGCAGAACCTGATTCATGGCCTGCAGTTGGTTGCCCAAGCCTACGGCCTCGACTTGACGACGCCCTTCGAGAAATTTCCCGACAAGATTCAGAACCTGCTGCTCTACGGCGAGCCGCAGCGCGGAGGCAAGACCGGCTTTCTCGGGATTCTCGGCCACCTCAAGCAGAATCTCGAAGCCTCCACTTCCGACACCTATCGCGATTATCTGCTCGATTTCATGTCGGCCACCGAATGTTCGGTGTGCCACGGCAAGCGTCTGCGTCCGGAAAGCCTGGCAGTGAAAGTGAACGGCATGTCCATTGCCGATTTCACCGGGCTCCCGATTGCGCGTGCTCTGGAAGCCGCGCGCACGATCAAACTGACCGGCAGAGAACTGACCATCGCCGGACGCATCACCCACGAAATCATCGAACGCCTGCAATTCCTGCACGACGTTGGACTCGGCTACCTGTCGCTCGGCCGCTCGGCTGCCACACTCTCCGGCGGAGAAGGCCAGCGCATCCGCCTCGCCACCCAGATCGGATCCAAGCTGCGCGGCGTCCTCTACGTACTCGACGAACCTTCCATCGGCCTGCACCACCGCGACAACGGTCATCTGCTCGCCGCGCTCGAAAACTTGCGCGACCTCGGCAACACCGTCCTCGTCGTCGAGCACGATGAAGAAACCATCCGGCGCGCCGACTATGTCATCGACCTCGGCCCCGGCGCCGGTCGTCATGGCGGCGAGTTGGTTGCCAGCGGAACGCCCGTCGAAATCATGAACTCGCCCGCCTCCCTCACCGGCGCCTACATCGCCGGACGCCAGCAGATCGCCATGCTTCCCCAGCGCCGCAGCCCGAACGGGAAAGCCATCGCCGTCCTCGGCGCGCGCGCGAACAACCTCAAGAATCTCGACGTCGTTTTTCCGCTCGGCGTGATGACGGTTGTGACCGGCGTGTCCGGCTCCGGCAAATCGACTCTGGTCAACGACATTCTCTACCGCGCGCTCGCCAAGCAACTCTATCGTTCCCGCGAGGAACCCGGCACGCACAAAGCCGTCACCGGCGCTGAACTGATCGACAAGGTCATTCGTATCGACCAGTCTCCCATCGGCCGCACTCCGCGCTCGAATCCAGCAACTTACACCGGCATCTTCGCGGCGGTTCGCGACCTCTACGCCATGCTGCCCGAATCGCGCGAGCGCGGATACAAAGCCGGACGCTTCTCCTTCAACGTTTCGGGCGGACGCTGCGAGGCGTGCCAGGGCGGAGGCCAGCGCCGCATCGAAATGAACTTCCTGCCCGACGTTTATGTGCAGTGCGAACTCTGCGGCGGACGCCGCTACAACCACGAAACTTTGTCGGTTCATTACAACGGCTATTCCATCGCCGACCTGCTCGAAATGCCTGTATCGGACGTGCTCCAGATTCTGGAAAACATTCCGCAGGTCAAGCAAAAGCTGCAAACCCTGGTTGACGTTGGCCTCGGATACATTCACCTTGGTCAATCTGCCGTCACCCTTTCCGGCGGCGAAGCCCAGCGCATCAAGCTCGCCCGCGAACTCGGCAAGCGCCAGACCGGAAAGACCCTTTATCTGCTGGATGAGCCGACCACCGGACTGCACTTCGACGATGTGCGCAAGTTGCTCGACGTCCTGCACCGTCTCACCGATCTCAGAAACACGGTCATCATCATCGAACACAACCTGGACGTCATTCGCAACGCGGACTGGATTCTCGATCTGGGCCCCGAAGGCGGAGAAGAAGGCGGCCGCATCGTGGCCCAGGGCACACCTGAACAAGTCGCGCGCGTGAAGAAATCCTACACTGGCCAGGCGCTAACCGCGTATTTCAATGGGTCAGCCACAAATGGTTCAGCAAGAAATGGCTCAGCAAAAAGCGCGCTCGCACCCACGGGTACCGGAGAACTCGCGTGAACTTTTCTCCTGAGGACCTCCCGGAGAGTCCAGCGCCAACGGTGAAGCCCGCTGATGCGGCGCCCGCTTCTGCCGACGGTCTGCTTTCGGGCTATCACCTTCCTGACGGCCAACCCGCCGAACTCGTCTCCGCTGCGCCGGCCGATCCAGCGTGGAATGGGTGGGATGTCCTCCGCCTCATATTCGTCAGCATTGTTGCGCTCTTCGTCGGTGTGTTTACCGTGCTGCTTATCGCCCGCTGGTGGTTTTACCCGCATATGGCCCTCGGCGAAATCGCTCGTGTCCCGCTAGTCGTCGTTGCCGGACAATCCGTAGCGTACCTTCTCATCCTCGCCTACATGTATATTCTCGTTACGCGCGAGCGCCGTCGCCCCGATTTTCTCGCCGCCATCCACTGGAACTGGCCCTCCAATGTTGCCGTTTACGTGTTGGCGGGCATCGCGCTTTCGCTCGCATTGCAAGGTCTGGCCCATCTGTTGCCGATGCCGAAAGAGCTGCCGATCGACAGCTTTTTCCGCACGCCCGCCGAAGCCTGGGCGCTCGGTATTCTCAGCGTCACTCTCGCTCCCCTGGTAGAAGAGCTTTTTTTCCGCGGCTTCCTTTATCCCGTGCTCGCCCGCAGCCTGGGTTTGCCGGTCGCTGTCTTCCTGACCGCGCTAGGCTTCGCGCTGCTGCACGGAGCGCAACTGGGGTTCGCGTGGGGACCGGTGCTCGTGATTTTGCTGGTCGGCATCGTCCTGACAATGGTGCGAGCGAAACAAAATTCCGTCGCCGCCAGCGTCCTCATCCACATGGCCTACAACGGAACCATCACTGTAGCGATGTTCGTCGCCACTGACGGATTCCGGCATCTGGAGAAACTCAATCAATAAAGATCTCAGTTATTAGTTGTCAGTTCTCAGGTAAAGGCAAGCTCTGGAACACTGCCAACTGACGACTGAGAACTGACAACTGCTTTTCTGCTATCGTAGAAATTCATGTCAACTGCACGACAAGAGCTCTTGAAATTGCTGGCCCGCAAATCATTTCGCCTGGGCGAGTTTCAGTTGTCCTCCGGCGGCACCAGCGACTATTACATCGACTGCCGTACCACTACGCTCGACGCTCGCGGCGCGCAATTAGTCGGCCAAGTTTTCCTCGATGAAATGCGCGGCCAAGGCTGGCACGCCGACGCCATTGGCGGACTCACCATGGGCGCCGACCCCATCGTCGTGGCCGTCGCTGTCACTAGCGGAACTCTCCACGGCTTTCTCGTGCGCAAAGCCGAGAAGAAGCATGGCATGGGCCAGCGCATCGAAGGCTTCCGCGAAAAAGGCGCGCGCGTGGTGATCGTGGACGACGTTTGCACCACCGGATCTTCCACCGTGCAAGCCATCGAAGCGGCGCGAGAATTCGGTTTCAAAGTCGTAGGCGCGATGTGCCTGGTCGAACGCGAAGATGCGAAGGGCCGTCCCAACGTAGAAAAAGCCGCCGCGCCCGCAAAATTCATCTCAATCTTCACCGCAACCGATGTGCGAAAACAGCATTTAGCAATTAGCACTTAGAGTCTGGTCCTGAAGCGTAGTGTCACGGTCTTGGCTAATTGCTAAGTGCTAAATGCCCACTGAGAACTGAGAACCGGGAACTGAGAACTGACCCATGATCCAAACCCTCGAATGGACCTCCCGCGGCGTAGTCTTCATCGATCAGACGAAGCTGCCCACCGAAGAGGTGTATGTAACCTGTACCACGCACCAGCAGGTCGCCGATGCGATCCGCAACATGGTTGTCCGAGGAGCCCCCGCTATTGGCGTTGCCGCTGCCATGGGCATTGCGCTCGGCGTGAAGAATTCCAAAGCCGAGAATGGCGCGGATCTCAAAAAAGATTTCGACCAGATCTGCGAAATCATCCGCCAGACGCGCCCCACCGCCGTCAACCTCTTCTGGGCGATTCGTCGCATGACGGAGAAATTTGAAAGCCTCCGCATTCGCCCCATCGCGCAGATCCAGCAGGCATTGATCGAAGAATCCCAGCGCATGCACGCCGAAGACATCGCCGCCAACCAGGCCATGGGACGCCACGGCGCCGCGCTCATGCCATCGAGCGGAGGCGTGCTAACCCACTGCAATGCCGGAGCGCTCGCCACCGCCGGCTACGGCACGGCGCTCGGCGTCATCCGCGCTGCTGTCGAACAAGGCAAAAAGATTCACGTCTACGCCGACGAGACGCGTCCCTTTCTGCAAGGCTCGCGCCTCACTGCCTGGGAACTGATGAAAGACGGCATCCCCACCACCGTCATCTCCGACAACATGGCGGGAGCCATGATGCAGCAAGGCAAAATTGGAGCCATCATCGTCGGCGCCGACCGCATCGCCGCCAACGGAGACGTGGCCAATAAAATCGGCACCTACACCGTCGCCGTCCTCGCCAAAGAGCACGGCATCCCGTTCTACGTCGCGGCGCCGATTTCAACTGTCGATCTCGCCACGCCCAACGGCAGCAAAATTCGCATCGAGCAGCGCAACGCAAGAGAAGTCACGCACATCGCCGGCAAGCAGATGGCGCCCGACGGAGTCCAGGTCGAGAACCCAGCCTTCGATGTAACGCCGGCAAAATACGTAGCGGCTATCATCACCGAACGAGGCATAGCCCGCGCCCCGTATGAAGAATCTCTGCTAGAACTTGCGGAGGCGACCTAGCCAGCTCGCATAGGAGCGCCGGTGAGTGGAGTCGAGTCTGCTACAGTTACAGCAGAAGGCATGCCTTTCTATCGTTTTCAAATCGACGTGAATGCGTCGCCGCATGTTGTCGCCGAACGGCTTCGAGCAATAGTGCGGGACAAGCCTAAATTCCGGGAATCTCTTCGCACAATGTGGTGGTCAGGTGATCCGGTAAGTGTACCGTTCGTCGGGTCCGTTCAGGATGAGTCGTTCGAGCTGCGAAGAGATATTCGTTATCGTAATTCGTTCTTGCCGATGATCAGGGGCCATATCACACCGAATGGTGTCGGTACGCGAGTTTGCGTGACAATGTTTATCCATCCGCTCGTGGCTCTCTTTATGATCTTTTGGCTCGGGATGGTAGGGTTCGGCGCAGTTTCAACCCGATCGGCGTCTTCCATTATTCCTGGGGGAATGTTCATCTTTGGCGTTGCGCTTACGGTCGGAGCTTTTATTCCAGAAGCGATAAAGGCGAAGCACTTGATTTGTGATGCTGTAACCAATTCAGCAGCCGGTGCCCTGCAGGGATCAGCCCCAATTGATGGCGGACGGTAATCCGAACTCTCTGATGCCGCCAATCGCACAATCGCAACTAACATTCCAAAGCGGCGGCAAGTCCATCCGCCTCGATGCCTACCTGCCCGACACGCCTGCCGGCCCTCTTCCTGCCGTCATTGCGCTTTACGGCGCTGGAGGCAGCGTGTCCGGCATGGATCTCTACGCCAGTACGCTCGCGGCTCAGGGGTTCGCTGTGTACCTACTTCACTACTTTGACCGCACCGGCACCGAATCCGCCGACAAGCAGACGATCTTGCGTAATTTTCCGCTGTGGATGAAAACACTCTGGGACGCCATCAGTTTTGTCGAAACGCAGCCGCAAGTCGATGGCAAGCGCATTGCTCTCCTGGGCTTTTCGCTGGGAGCCTATCTTTCGCTCGCCAACTCCGCCATCGACCATCGCGTGAAAGCCATCGTCGAGTTCTTTGGAGGCATGCCCAAAGAAATGAACCTCTTCATGAGGCGCCTCTGCCCCGTGCTCATCCTGCACGGCGAGGCCGATCCGACTGTCCCGGTCGAGGAAGCCTACCAGCTACAAAGGTTGCTGGAGAAGAAGGGAATCCCGTACGAAATCAAAATCTATCCCGGAGCCGGCCACGGATTCGAGTCCGAGATCTGGCGCGACGCAGGTCTAAGGAGCCTGCAATTTCTGCAGAAATACCTGGCCGCGCCCGAACCCTGACAAGCTCACGTAGCGACGGCCGCCCCCGGCCGTCCAACCGAGCGCAGCTCGGTCCAACCGGGAGAGGCCCCGGCAGTCAGCGCTTCACAACCTCACGCCCCAGACCGCCCATCCCCCTCGAACTTTTTCCCTCTTGCTTGCGTATCATATTCAAGAAGAGGTGTACTCATGATCGCCTTCCTGCTCTGGTGCCTTCTTTTTGTGCTGTGCTGGCCCGTGGCACTGCTGGCGCTGATACTCTATCCGTTCGTGTGGTTGCTGTTGCTGCCCTTCCGACTGCTTGGGATCGCCGTCCACGGCGCACTCGCCCTGGTCTGGGCCGCAGTGATGCTCCCCGCGCGCTTGCTCAGCGCTCCGTTTCGTCTTTCCCGAACCTGAAAGGGGCCGCGATCCTCCTCACACCCAGCAACCGGCAGTGGGGCAGTTTCCGGTGCGCGTTATACGATCAAGTGGATATTCACGTCAGAAGCATGCCGCCGCTGCCACGGTCGTGGGGTGGAGCCCGACAATCTGATCTACTTTCGTCATCTTCAATACTTGTTCCACATGCTCGGTGGCGCCCGCTGCTCGCAACTCGCCTCCCGCCTTCTTCAGGTGGCCGGCAGACATCACGATGATCCCAATCCCTGTGCTATCGATGTGCGTCACGCCGGTCAGGTCAAAGATAACTTTCTTTCGCCCTTCACCCACGAGGCTCTCGACGGCCCATTCCAGTTGCTTGCAATCCCTGCCGATCGTGATTCTTCCCGTTACTTCCAGGACAACAATGTCAGGTTGCAAGTCCTTGGTCCGAATCTCCATCATAAGCAAGTTCCTTTCCGATTTTTGAACTGCTCTTAACGTAGGACTTAGTTGTCGCGGTCATCACTCACCCTCCGAGGCAGAAAACCGTCTCTTGCCGACGGTTGATTCTGATCAGAGTTGCCCGGCCTTCGCGGAGAAGCCGGAAGGCCGGGCCATCCACGGTTATGCTGCCGCTCGAGCGGCCTGTTTAAGGAACGCGAGCAGGTCGGCATTCACCTTGTCTGCAAGGGTTGTGCACATCCCGTGCGGCGCACCCGGATACACCTTCAGTGTCGAGTTCTTAACGAGTTTTGAAGACAGCAGCGCCGAGTCTTGGATCGGCACGATTTGGTCCGCATCACCATGCAGGATCAAGGTTGGCACATCAATCTTCTTCAGATCCTCGGTGAAGTCGGTTTCAGAGAACGCCTTGATGCAGTCATAAGCTCCGACGATGGACACCTGCATTCCCTGTAGCCAGAATGCGTCCCGAACACCTTGCGAAACCTTTGCGTCTGGCTTGTTGTATCCATAGAAGGGGATACTAAGGTCCTTGAAGAATTGCGAGCGATCCGCAACGACGCCAGCACGAATCTCGTCGAACGCAGACAATGGAAGGCCGCCAGGATTTTTTTCCGTTTTCAGCATGAGCGGCGGGACCGCACCGATCAGCACGGCCTTCGCTACTCGCTTGGTGCCGTGTCGGCCCATGTAGCGCACAATTTCACCGCCTCCGGTGGAATGGCCCACCAGAGTTACGTTCTTCAGATGCAGATGGTCGAGCAGCGCGCCAAGATCATCAGCATATGTATCCATGTTGTTGCCGTTCCACGTCTGGCTCGAACGTCCGTGGCCGCGGCGGTCGTGAGCAATGACCCGATAACCCTCCTGCCCCAGGAACAGCATCTGTGCGTCCCAGGCGTCTGCGTTCAAGGGCCATCCATGCGAGAACACTACTGGCTGTCCCGTACCCCAATCTTTGTAGAAAAGTGTCGTCCCGTTCGTCGTGATTGTGTTCATCTGAAGTTCTCCTTGATTTTTTCTCTGCAGAGCGACAGCGCTCGCAGGCTTGGGTTGACCGGCGGCTTGCCGAGGTTCAAACCGCCGCGGTATACGCCGCCAGTTGCAGGTACTTGATGGCGCGCACCCTGTTCGAAGTGGCCCGCCAGCCAGGCCGCGTCCTCGTTTAATCCCGTTTATTGCGTAGCCGCAGGTTTGGGCCGAAGTTTCCGATGGGATCCAACAGTTCGTACATCGTAGGCTTCTGCCGCCCTGGATACAAGATTCCGGGCCTACGTTGCCTGGCGCGCTCGTGACCTGCTCGCCGCGTAAACCATATAGATGCCGAGAAGAGTTGCAAAGGCAGCGTAGAAATAAAAGAGCTGCTCGTAATGAAGGCCCGCGAGGAAAAGCCTGGATTCCGCCTCCGGCGATAGGAACAAAACAAGCAGGCATTTGATCAGCGTCGACCAGCCGAAGAGGGTGACGATGACCGGCAGCGCGCCACCGGACCAGACATTGTGGCTGAGAACCATGGCGAGCCCAGTGACCAGCCCTATCAGACCGACGATGAACATCAGCGGGACGTTTTGAAGGAGCGATGTCACCGCCCCGATCGTTGCTTGCTTGTGTGCGAACATGGAGAGCGAAAAGAGAATGCAGAAAAGCCCGATTAGCCTGCTCAGGAAAACTGTGCGTGGCGACATGGAGTCCTCCAGAATCAATCAACCGGAATTACCCTTTTTAACCCAACTGCCCCGCATGGTCCATCTATCCCCATTTGAGCGAAGGCAGTTCAGTGGTTGGAGCCTCCCTCGGCGATTTGCAGATCGAGGGCCACGCGTTCGCCGTTGATTAGCACCGTTCCCGCATCCAAGAGTTGCTGGCCCGTGCAATCGTACTTCTCGTAGCAGCGCAGAGATGAAAGCGGAAAGAAGAATTCCGCGGCTTCGGATGCGCCGACGGCTGACTTGCCAGCGAGGTGGATGTTTGTGCTGAAGCCGATCCCGTCAAACTCCTTCTCATCCTTGAAATAACCCAGCAGCGGACGTATGAGGTGAGCAATGTGTTCATCGAACGCCGTGGCTGCCAGTTTGTACCGCGATCCCGCGGCCGACGCCGGTAGATTGGAATTTAGTGACAGCTCCAGATAGATTCCCTGCCGGAAGGCCACGAATTTCGGCGGCGCGTAGGAAACAAACTGTGCTTGTGGCTCCAGTTCTTTTACGATCTGATCGACTATGGGCTGGTTTGAGAGCTGCACTGCGGCCAACGCCTGTGTCGAAGTATCGCGCGGCGGGGACGGCGGTGGTTCTTTCGGCTTCAATGGCGAAGGAGTCGCGGCGACTTCGGCTCCCGTTTGCGCCGGGCCAGAAGCGGTGCTGGCGGAAGTATCATCCGGGAGATCGCTGGCAGCCGGCGGGAGCACCTTATCGTTGAGCCAAATTGAGATGGGTTGCGCATTGAGAAACACCTCTCCCTGCAGCAGCGCCGCCTGCTGTGCGGTCTCATCCTTGGAGCCAACCAGCTTGAGAGCGCCGCTCCGCGGCAGAAACACCATCAGGTTTTCCGGGCGCTCCATGGAGACTCCCATCACCTTTCCCATGATGTGATGCGAAATCTCGATCGCATACCCTTGCACATGCTCGTTGTTCTGAAAACGCGGCACTGCGGATTTCAGGATCGGCATCACCACGTTGAGAAACGTACTCCGAGCTCGTTCTCCGGGACTGATCCTTCTAGCGGAGTACGCGGCATAGTAGTTACCCGTGATCGCGAGCACCGTCTTCCCCTTATAGCTGTCGAAGCGAATGGAGGACTGATCCGCGATCTGTTGCTGCGCCTGGTCCAGGTCGAGTTTACGGCTGAGGTAAAAGGGATAGTCGAAATGGTCGGACAGAATGTCCTCGCCCACCCGGCCCAGGTCGTCGATGTATTGCTGCTGCAGAGTGCGCAATGCCGGATCTTTGATTTCCGCCGGCGATACAACTTGAGCAAGCGAGGCGCTGGCAAGGATGAGACTGAAGACGATCAGACTGAAGACGATCAGACCAGGAGCGATCAGACTGGTGACCAACAGAACAGGGCCGAAACGACCAGCCCTACTTTTGTGCATAGACCGTTCCGGAAGCATGATAGGGGGGATCGGAGATCAGGCGGATGTACGAAATCAGCGCCTCGATCTCTGTCTTGCTCAGAGTATAGCCGTAGGGGGGCATCAATGCCGACTTGTTGAGCGCGGGGCCACCGTGGCTGATGATGGCGGTCAGTTCGGCATCGGTCATTTTGTTCAGTGTGTCGCCTTCAGTAAACGGGTGTGGCTTGACCTCAAGATTGTCGTAATTGGACACCCGCTCCGCCGAAGACTCCGGGTTGTGGCAACGCGCGCAATACTTGTTATCGAGCTGAAATCCGACCTGCTGCTGATATCCAAGCGCAATCTCTTCGATCTTCAGTTCGACGAACTTCTGCGCTTTCGTCGAGATGCGCGCGGTGAGTTGATAGCGGCCTGCCATGCTGCCCAGAGCAACGTTCGTGCTGAGCTGTCCGCTGGAATCGGTCAGGCCACTCGGAGGATCAAAGCTGACGCCCGCAGGCCCAACGAACTCGACCAGTGCTCCGGTGACGGCTGTTCCCTGTTCATCGTTGACCTGCACGACCAGCGGTTGAGCGAGCACCGTACCGGTCGCGCCGATCTGCTTGCCGCCACTCGACTCTACCAGTGCGGCTCCGAACCCCGCGGGCTTCAGAGCAGAGGCTGGTCCCGGATTGCCTGTGCATCCTCCAATTACGAGCGCGAGGGAGACCGCGAAGAATGTCCGCCATTGTCGTTTCATTTCTTCGTCTCCTTCTTGCTGGAGCCCTTTTGCGTCATCAGAAATGCGGTCAGAGCGCGGGCATCTTCGTCGTTCATATTGCGGTTCGGTTCGATGGTGCCGGGCCGCATGGTCTGCGGGTCTTTCAGCCAGTGGTAAACCCACGCCGCATTCAGCCGCGAGCCTACTTGCGTGAGCGTTGGTCCGACGTAGCCTTTGTCCACCTTGGTATCAACGATGTGGCAAGACTGGCAGGCATACTTAGAATAGAAAAGTTGTTTGCCCTGTTCCACTTGAGCAGGCGTATAGCCGCTGGCCGGCATCGAGTCGCGATCGAATGCCGGAGTCTGATAAACGGTCATGATGTAGTCGGTGAGTTCCTTCGCGTCGTCATCCGAAAGATTGAACTTCGGCATGCGGCGGATCAGCGCCGGGCGCAGTGTGCCGGGGTTCTTCAAGAACGCCTGCAACCACGGCCGCTGCACCGAACTGCCTTCCCAGGTCAAGTCGGGAGCCATGTCGCCGCCGCGACCGTTAATCGCGTGGCAGCTGAAGCAAGCCAGGTCTGCCATGAGCTGTCCGGCCTTGCCCGCGGGCTGGTAATTCGAAGGCGGTTTCGCCGGCACGGTCAACGCCAGGGGCAAGTCATGTGCCCGGTCCGTGAGCGAAAGCAGTGCGGTCGTCAACGCATCAATCTGCGCGGGTGCGAGGCTGAACTGCGGCATCTTCAGGGCCGATCCGAACGAACGTGGTTGCCGGATCTTGGCCGCAATGTAATCCGGTATAGCGTGCGTCATCCCGGGCAGGAAAATAATCTGTGTGAGCGGCTTGCTCCCGATGCGCGTCAATTCCGGAGCGAAGTTATCCGGCTTCTTGATGCCGCCGATCTCGTGGCAAGACGCGCAGCCGTACTCGGTGACCAGAAGCTTGCCATGCGCGATCTGCTCCGGCGTGGCGGCGTCGAGATGCACGTTGGCCAGCAGATCGGAATCAGTCTTGTTTCCGAGGAAGGCGGTGAGTAGGGAAACTTGCGGGTCCGTAAAACGGTAGTGCGGCATCGCCGTTCCCGAATCGTAGACACGCGGGTTGCGCAACCATGCTCGCAACCATTCCGGCTTCACCTTATTTCCGACCCGGGTTAGTTCCGGACCGATATCACCGCCCACCACATTCCCGGCAGCGTTCTGCACGGCATGGCACGAGGCGCAGAATGACTCTCCGTATAAGCTAGCGCCAGCGGTCGGGTCAGGCGCCTTCTGGTCTTTGGTGCCTGGTGTGACCGGCGTCGTGTCTCCCGCGAGTGGTGTGCTGTTGGCGATCAGGAAAGCCGAAATATCGCGCGCGTCCGGCTCGCTCAACTTGAAATTCGGCATCGTCGCGGTAACGGCGTAGGCCTGAGGGTCCTTCAACCATGCATAAATCCATTCCCGTGTGGTCTTGTCGGCGATGTGCTCAAGCGAAGGCGGATCGTCGGTCGGCTTGATCGCGCTGCCGTCGGGTAGTTTGATGGTATGACAATGCACGCAGCCATATCGCCCCAGCAGATTGCGTCCCAAGTTCAGTTGCGGTGTACCGGTTAGAGGAGCGCGATGACATTGCCCGCAGGAAGATTGGACATACCGGGCGGGCAAAATCGGCTGCTCCCACGCCAGCGTGCTGCGATGGGCTTCCTCGACCGTGGTCGCGGGGCCTTGCCCACGGTGACATATCACGCAGCCGAACTGGTCAAGCGTGTGAGGAATTACCGGATGCTGGCGGAACGGCTGTGTGCTGACATCGGCTAGACTGGCTTCTTTCAATCCCACGTGGCAGGTGGTGCAGCGGTCTACTACTCCGAGCTGCGGAAGCCAGATCTGTTGGATCCCATCGTGGAAGTGGCGCTGCAGCGTGACGGCGTCTCCCCGGCTCCGAATCAGCGCCAGATACTGTTTCTGGTAGTGACGCCACTCACTGAAGTGATTCTTCGCAGGCGCGATAGCCAGCGAAATCAATAACAAGAGGCTGACCACGCCAAAAGCGCGCACCGGGTGTCCGAACAACGTCTGCCACAGGGAAGACAACGCGTTCTTCATTGTCTGCAAAGACGATCGCAATGATGATCGCAATTAGCTCCTCCAGGGCAACACCCAGGACCAACCTGGGCCGCGAAAGAAAGTACCCACCGCCGTGAGCACCGTGAGTTCGAATAGAAACCAGGTCATGATCCAGAAGGAAAGCGGTTTCGCCGCCAGACCACGCCGGAAGGCCGAAGCGGACTGCGGAGAACTTTGCGCCGCCAGCACCATGAACCCGACGACGATGAGGGTTGGCACCAGCGCCACATACACATCAAACAGCAACAGGAACAGAGAGAGCCCAGCCGCGGCTAAATAAAAAATAAGCAGACGACGTTTGCGATCCTTCAGAAACAAACCCTCAGCCTCGATGTTGATGTTGAAATACGGAATCACAATAAGCGCGATCACAACCAGAGTTGGAACCAACACACCCGCGACCACCGGAGGGAAGTAGTGCAACATCTCCTGCAATCCGAGGAAGTACCAGGGCGCCTTGGCGGGGTTCGGCGTATGCGAGGGATCGGCGATGCCCTCAAGGGGTGCATTGAACCGAAGCGCCACACCCACTAACGCGATCGTAAGCACTTCGATGGCGACGGTCGCGCGGAAGAGAACTTCCGGATACGTCTGCACCTGATCTTCGTCCGTAACCTTGACCTGCGCCGAGGTTCGCCTGGTGACGAAGACCACACGCGTCGGCGACTTGCGGGCATTCGAGTCCATGCCGGCGATGAAATCTTTCGTATCGGTCGTCTTATTGCTGATCGGATCGGTCATTGGGATTTGACCCCCTGGAATTGGGACCCCTTCGCGGCGGCGGGCGCCGGTCCAGCCGCGACCGTTGTTGGCTCGCTTTGGCGGGCATAAAGGCCGCCATCTTTGCGAATGCGCCAGAAATGCACGGCGACAAAAAGTATCGCAACCAGGGGCAGGATCATGCAGTGCAGCACGTAAAAGCGCAGCAAAGCGTTGGCGTTCACCACATTGCCGCCCAGCATGAGGAAGTGAACCTTGTTGCCCATCACTGGCACAGCAGATGCGATATTAGAACCCACCGTGATCGCCCAAAATGCCAACTGATCCCAAGGCAGTAAGTAGCCCGTGTAACTGAGCAGCAGCGTAATCAACAGCAGGATGACTCCAATGACCCAATTGAATTCGCGCGGCGGACGGTAGGCACCGCGGTAAAACACCCTGAACATATGCGCGAATACAAGAAATACCATGGCATGAGCGGACCAGCGGTGCAGGTTGCGCAGAAATAATCCGGAAGAAACTACAAATTGCAGATCCTTGGTATCCGCATAGGCCTGCGGCACCGAGGGATGGTAATAAAACATCAGGGGAATGCCGGTAGCTACTAATATAAGAAACGTTCCGAAGGTCAGAGTGCCCAGATACCAGGTCGTGCTGAAGCTGAGCATTCGGGTCCGCACCTTGGTGGAAAAAAGGTGCAGGAACACGTTCTGCTGTATGGCGAGCGCTCGATGCAGCGTACTGGATCCGGTCCCACTCCGGAACACCGAACGCCAAGCCCGCGTCGCACGTAACTCATCGAAATAGTTCGTGATTGTTTTCGCCAAGCTCACACCCTCACAAACTGCATAGGACGAATTGTGATGGAGCGGTCCACCATCAGATCGCCCTCGTCGCTGATCCAGGTCTGCAACCAGGGCAGCGGCCTGGGAGCCGGACCTTCAATCTTGACCCCGTAGCGCGTGAACTTGCTGCCATGGCAAGGGCAAGCGATGATGCCCAACTCAGGTTTCCATGCCGTCAGGCAGCCGAGGTGGGTACAGACGGCACTCAGCACAAAAAAACCTTCCTGGGCATGGATGAGATAAATTCCTGCATTCACGTCAATCGTCACGGAATCCACTGCATAATTTTCCGGCTTGCCTGCATTGACGATGGGAGAGGGCTCGTACAAAACGTTCGGCGAGAGAAACTGGTATGAAAATGCCGCCGTGCCGACAGCGGCGATACTGAGCGATCCCAATCCCAGCTTTACGAAAAAGGCGCGGCGGTTGACATCGTTGTCTGGTTCCGCTGGCGTGACTTTTTTCTCTTCGGACATTTGGCTACCTCGGGCCTCCTGCCATAACTGGCGATTTGGGTCTGAGTGGTCCATCAATAGCTTCAATCGAAATCAATCCTGTCGCCTCGGCGGAAGCCAGATTGTATGACTCCATAGTTATGGTGCCGACGGGGCAGCGCGCGGCGCAGAGCCCGCAGCGAATACATCGAGTCTCGTCTTTCAGCATGGCGGAACCGGTCACGATACCGAGTTCGTCGGCCGCCACTTCGTCGAATTCCACGCCAAACAATTCCTGATGCTCTCGGATCTGCTGCACGGTTTCCGGCTCGAACTGGATGCGATCCAGCGAGACGAGTTGCAGGCAGTTTTCCGGGCACACATCCACGCAACCGCCGCATAGGATGCACATGCTGCCATCTTCGGGAATACCTTCGAAGACCGTGTTTACCCAACAGTGCAGGCAGCGCTGGGCTTCTTCCATCGCAGACTGAGCGTCGTAGCCGACTTCGACTTCGGTCACTCCCGTGCGGCGCTCCAGCGGCAGCATTGGTATAGGCGGGCGAGTCAGGTCCAACAAATCCAGCGGCATGCTGTAGCGCTTGAAAACCTCGACTTCGACAATGGGTTCGGGATGCTTGCGGCCGCGCAGGAACTCATCAATACCGACCGCGGCGCGCTTGCCATCAGCGACGCTATCGATGATCAGGCGCGGGCCAAAAACGCAGTCGCCTCCGCCGAAAATTCCGCTCGCCGAGGTCATTAGCGTTTGCGGATTCACCGCGATTAGCCCACGGGGAGACAGTTCCACGCCGTCTTCCGGTTTGAGAAAGTCCAGGTTCGGCGCCTGGCCGACCGCCATAATAATGGTGTCGCATTCCAGTTGTGTTTCACTGCCTTCGTAGAATGCAGGATTGAAGCGCTTGTTCTGATCGAAGACCCATTTCGTCTTCAGCGTCTCGAGCGCCACAACTTTGCCGTCTTTGCCGATCATGCGCTTGGGGCCCAGGCCGGGATGCATGACAATGCCTTCCGTTTCGGCCTCTTCAATCTCTTCCAGCGCCGCCGGCATTTCTTCGCGCTTTTCCAGGCAGACCAAATGCACTTCTTGCGCGCCCAAGCGCAGGGCGGAAAGTGACACGTCTACCATCTCTCTCGTGGCCACGGCGCTTACACTCTCGAGCGAAGGCTCGAGGTCTTCGACTCCGGCAACATGCTGCCGGACGACTTCGCGAGCCGCCGAACGCGCCACGTCCATGGCCACGTTGCCGCCGCCGATCACAATCACCTTTTTGCCGATGGTGAACTTGTAGCCGAGATTCACGTTGAGCAGGAAATCGATACCCTTGTAAACGCCATCCAGGTCGACCCCTGGAATGGTGAGATCGCGGCTGCGATGCGCGCCTACGGCGATCAGCACCGCATCGAAGCCCTGGCGGCGCAGGTCGGAAACCATGAAGTCGCGTCCGGCCGCTTGATTGAGCTTTAGCGTGATGTCGCCGGCCGCAAGGATTTCTCGCACTTGCGCTTCCACCACGTCACGCGGCAAGCGGTATTCGGGAATGCCCAGGTAAAGCATTCCGCCGGCGACGGGAGCGGCTTCAAAAATCGTAACCGAGTAGCCCATGAGAGCTAAATCATGCGCCGCTGATAGTCCTACCGGCCCACCGCCCACCACGGCGACTTTGAAGGGCAGCTTCTTCTGACCCCGTCCCGCATCGATGTCGACAGGATGCTTGGATTCAGGTCCGTGCCGCTCCGTCAGAAAGCGCTTGAGAGCCCGTATTGCGATGGGCCGATCGATATCGCCACGGCGACAGGCAGTTTCACAGGGATGCGCGCAAACCCGGCCACAAATACTCGCCAGCGGGTTAGGATCGCGGGCAAACTTGTAAGCTTCCTCAAATCGCCCCTCCCCAATAAGAGTGACGTACCGGCCCGCGTTCGTGTGGGCCGGACAAGCCATCATGCAGGGGAAGTTGGTGTTCAACCAATCCCTGTCCACTTTTTTGTCTTTAAACCGTTTCAGCAAGACGGCAATCCCCCAGTAGGTACGTGGAGCGCCGGGCGTCCCCGCCCGGCGGGACGGGCGAGACGCCCGTCGCTCCATTTTTTGGCTATTTGCTCAGTGTGAAATCCGCTTTGCTGTCGCCCGCCACAGCGACCGGCTTGGACTGGTTCTTGGCCCCTTCATGCCACGCGGTTACGGTGTAGCTGCCGTCGGGTATGTTCTCGATCTTGTATTCGCCCGACTTATCAGTTTTAGTGAAGTATGGGGTCGGCGATACTACGACATAGCCTGACATCTCGGGATGGACGTTGCACAGCAGCGGCACTGCGCCTGGATTGTCGAACTTGAACGGACGTTTCTCACCCTTCGGCCAAGTGCCCAGGTTGTGGGTGAGTTTCTTGTTGCCGCCGACGGAAGGCCAGAACACGTTGTGGGCAACGCTATCGCTGTTGAGGAATTCGACGGTCGTGCCTACCTGCACCACCACGATATGCGGCTGAAACATCAGGCCCTTCTGGTCGATCACGGGCTGCTCGGTGGGAGCAGGGAAGGTTTTGCCTGCGGGTGCTTCCACATAAACAACGGACTCGCCGGCAACGCCGGAAACTTTCCCGCTGATCGTGCCTGCGCTGGCAGCCAGGCTCATCATCGCTACCACCGCCATCATCATCATTAAAGTACGTTTCATTTTTCTCTCCTCATTTTCTTTGCAAATCGCTCGTTGTCAAATCTCGGTCCTCAGTACACGAATTCTAACGCTCCGGTGGCCGTATTCGTACGGAACACATTCATCGGCTGTCCGTTCAAGTTGTAAGTGAGAGCTTGTTGCGGACGGTACGCGTATTCAAACGAGGCTTTGACATTGGCGTGAATCAGGAACTGGGCACCCGGCGTAAACCGGTTCCGAGTGCTCCCAGCCGACGAAAAATAATTCGTTGGGGCGAGCGCGCCAGCCTCGTTCAGGAAATCCGCCCTGGACTGAACCCGGTCCCAGCGCATGATCATCATCAGCCAAGGGTACGCCATGTAATCGGCCTGGATGAACCCGCCCGAAAATGTGGCGGGGCTCCCCGAGATGAATCCCGTGGGACCCGCAAAATCGGTGGGAGTGAATGGGAGAATGTCCTTGTCGTGCCCGTACATGTAGAGTCCGTAGAGGTTGAACTGACGATAATTGAAATCGAAGTCCCCACCCACGCGATAGAAAGGCTCGCGCGCCAGCAGAACAGTGGGAGTGGTGCCATCCGGCAAGAAGCCTGCGGTCCGCTGCACGGAACGTCCGTAGAAATAGTACGAACCCAGGGTTAAGTAGGTGTGATCGCGGGGGCCGGTAGCGCCTGCAGCTTGCACCTCATGGCGGCTGGTTGGGTCGCGCTCAAGGTTGAAGCGGTAAGCCAAGCGTCCGTACAGGTCCTTGAAATTTGAATCTGAGAAGTACCCTGCTCCTCCCGCAGGCGCAGGGACGTTTGGATAGTTTGTGGGCGCCGAATTGCTCGTGTTCTGGTCCACGATAGCGATGGCGTAGCGGTAACCCCCGTAGTGGTGTCCTCCACTCAGTTCTATTCCCCTTCCCGGCCCCGCCAGGGTGAAGCTGTTGTTGACAAACTGCTGGGGATACGCCGGGTTCACAGCCCCGATGTTGGCCTGAGAGTAAATGTCATAAGGACTGATGTCGTAGGCGCGCGCCTGCGTAAAGGGCAAATCGAGTTCGAACTGTCCGACCTTCAGCGTGAGAGAATCGGTGGGCAACTTGAGGAAGCGGCTCACGTTCACGAATCGCAGATAACCATCGCCCAAGCTTCCGTTGGCATTCGCGCCCGAGACGCTGATATCGTCGTCCACCCAGAAGGCGATATCGCTTCCGAAATTCCCCGCGGTGAAGATGCTGAAATAACCTGGCTGAAAGTCCGTACGCGGGATGTATGGCCCAGTACTCTGCCCTGCTATGTTGTAGTTGTTGGCATTGCCGCTGGTGTATTGGAAAAACTGGTTAAACCGCAGCCCGATCGCAGGCAACCCGGGAATCGTTCCCGGAAAGACCGTGTGCGGCCACATATCTTTCTGGGCCGGCGCTCCCAGCATTACCGGGGGAATCTTGATAAAGGTTTCGTCATCTTTAGGAAACTTGAATCCGGCGTCTTTGAAAGCTTTGCCAAAATCATTGAGCTTGGGAAAGTCAACATGGCAAGTGGTGCACGAAGTGCCGTACTGGCGTGAAAAAGCAGGAATAGCATAACTGCTTCCGGTCAGCAGTATGACTGCAAGGACGAAAGCAAAAAACAGGGACACCTGACGCCGTGTATCCATTTGATCGCCTCCTTGGGCGGCCGAAAATGTGTTCATTGATTCGACTTGTTGGCGCGCGCGATTCCGCGAATTGTAGAGGGCAGCTTTAGGGGCCCGCAGCGGCGGGCGTCACAAGCACGTGTGATCATAATCACACTCGGAAATGGCGAACGTTCGATCCGAGCGTGCATGGCGAATTCAAATACATAGGTCGTTCGCTTCGCTCAGGATGACAGTTGGGGTTTATGCCGCGAAATTGCGGGACCTGACACTAACCGAGCGCGAACGAACTCGACGACTTCTGGCGTCACGTAGCTTGGCGGACGGATCGCGAAGATTGGGCGGTCGATGACGGGTTTCAGCGAGACGCGTTCCCAGGCTGGGCCCCCGGGAGGTTCGACCGAGTGCAGCAGCACGGCGTCGGCGCGGTCGAGAAAGGTTTGCGCGGATATCTTGAAATCCGCCGTCTGCGGATCGAGCACGGTCAGATAGAGATCCGGTTTCACGAAGCGCAAGATGCTGTTCGATTCGATGATCGCGTTTTGCGCGGTGGCGAGGATCTTGCGGATGCGAGGCATGGCTTCAGCGAGGCGCCCTTGCTGAGTGCGGACCCACCAGGAGTGAGCGGCGCCGGAGACCAGGAAGCGCGAAGTATCGGATTCGCCGGAGCGGTCTTTCTCTTCTGACGCAGCCCAAGAATGATCGGAGGTGGCACAGTCGCAGGCTTCGCCGTTGGCGGAGCAGATGCCGTGTCCGTATTGAGTGATTTTGAGAGCGGTCCAGTGGAAGCCGGGCAGGGCGGCGATGAGGCCAGCGACGACGCTGGTCTTGCCGACACTGCGGGAGTGACCGCCGATGACGAGGATGGGCATGGGTGCAGTTCTTAGCTTTTAGCCGTTAGCTCTTGGCTCTGGCGTTGAGGCGCGGCGAGCCGCGTCTCTACATCGGGAGTCGATTTTGACGCTCAGCGATTCTTCTTCGCTGACCGCGATACGAACGCCAGCTCTTTAAGATACTCCCGAATGGGTCGCGCGGGGGTTCCCCAGAACACGACTCCCTTCCCTCGAATCACTTTCTTTGTCGGGATGCCGCTTTGCGCTCCGAGAATTGCGCCTTCTTCGATGCGCACGTGATCTGCGATACCGACTTGTCCGCCGATAATGACGTTGTCTTCTACGACGGCGCTGCCCGAGAGGCCGGTTTGAGCGGCGATGACGACGTCCTGGCCGATCTGGACGTTGTGGCCGATGTGCACGAGGTTGTCGATTTTCGTGCCGCGGCGGATTCGGGTTTCGTCGAGAGCTCCTCGGTCGATGGTGGAGTTGGCGCCGATTTCAACATCGTCTTCGATCACCAGGCGTCCGATTTGAGGGGATTGCTCGTAGCGTCCGGTTTGGGAATCGCGGACGTAGCCGAAGCCTTCACTGCCGAGGACAGCGCCAGCCTGCACGATGACGCGGTCGCCGAGAGTTGTGTTCGGGTAGATGGTGACGTTCGGATCGATGCGGCAATGGCTTCCGATCTTTACCGCGTCACCCCCGACCGCGTCACAGCCGACCGCGTCACCCCCGGCCGCGTAACCCCCATCGTCCCCGATCACCGAACCGGAGCCGATGGTCGTTTCATCGCCGACCTTGACGTGCTCGCCGAGAATCGCGCGCGCGCCGATGGCTACGTTCCTGCCGATCTCAGCGGAAGCGGGAACGATGGCAGAGGGATGAATGCCGCGATTGCGATCGCGGTCGCGGAGCAGCCGCGCAGCTCGGGCAAAAGTGAGGCGCGGCTGCTCGGAAATCAGGATGGGCTTGGAAGTGGCGCTGGCCGCGAATTCTCCTGCGATTACGGCGGCGGCGGATGAGCCGAGCGCGGTGGCGAGATGCTGGGCATCCTCCACGAAGACGAGGCTATGGCTGGCGGCGGATTGCAGGCTGGAGACGCTGGTCACGGTGATGGAGCTGTCTCCGAGCAGACGGCAGCCGAGCTTCTCGGCGAGATCGCGTAGGGTTTGCTTCATGGTTCTCTATTGTCGCTTTCCGAGGCGAATGTGTACAACGCAACGAGATTCCTCGTGTGGGGACGGGGCTCTGCCCCGTCCAAGCGGGGCGGAGCCCCGCTTCCACACAGAGGGGAAGCATCAGTACAGGGGCGGCTGGCCGGGTGGGCGCGTCTTCCAGCGGCGGTGCACCCAGAGCCACTGGTCGGGATAGCGGCGGATGAAGTCTTCGATGATGCTGGTGAATTTTGCGGTATTCGCGACGATGTCGGCTTGATCGTCGCCGGTGCGAATTAACTCGACGGCGGGATCAAAGCGCAGGATATATTTGCGCAGTTTCGAATCCCATACGGTAAAGCCGGGTACGACGGCGGCGTCGGTGCGCAGGGCAATGCGCGCGAGGCCACTGGCGGTGCAGGCCGGGATGCCGAAGAAATCGACGAACACACCCTGCGGCGGGGTCATGTTGGTGTCCATGAGGATGCCGACCGTTTCGCCGGCGCGCATGGCGGAAAGCAGGCCGCGGACGAAATCGTCTTTGTCGACGGTACGGTTGCCGTGCATGGTGCGGTAGCGCTGGAGAAACGCGTCGATGTAGGGATTGTCGAGGGCGCGCATGACGATCGACAGCGGATGACCCTGCAGAGAATGAGCGAAAGCGGAGAGCTCCCAGGCTCCAAGATGGGCGGTGAGAAACAGAACGCCTTTGCCGCGAGCGTAAGCGCGCTCGAAGTTTTCAAAACCATCATAGACGACGACGCGGGAGACATTTTCGCGGGTGTAGCGGGGGAAGAGGCAGACTTCGGCAAGCTGCCGTCCGAGGGAGATGAATTCGCCGCGAACCAGGTGACGGCGCTCGCGCGGCGACATCTCGGGGAAGGCGATAGCCAGGTTGCGCATGGCAACGCGGCGCAGGCGGCCGTGAAGCAAGTACACTATCAACCCGAACGCGATCCCTTTGGCCCGCGCCAAGGGGCGAGGGAGCAGGCCGACGGTCTTAACCCACAGCCAGACGATTGCGTATTCGAGACGTTGGCGCACTGTGCCGGAGTGTAGGGGGTCGAGGCATGGCCGCGCAAGGTGGGTGACCCTCAGGGGCTAAGTCCTCGTCTTTATTGGTTCTGGGCGGCACCCTTCGACTCCGCTCAGGGCAGGCTCTGAAGCCGTGCCCTTCCCAAAACGACTCATGCGTTAGCCCCTACTTTGCCGCTTCCTGGGCCCACTTGGCTAGAGTGCTCAAGAATGGATAAGCAGCTTGGGGAGCTTCGATGTCTCCCTTGAGTGATGTCTTGAATGGCACCATGTGGCCGTAGAATTCGCGGGTGCTGCCCTTGTCCTGCTTGATGACGGCGCCGGAGAGTTCGAGTCCGGCGAAGAGGCCGCGGGAGCGCGAGTAGGTCAGAACTTCCGATCGCATCTTCCAATCGGTATCGGCGGAGGCGTGGCGGCCGACCGGGCCGGCGGCTGCGCTGGCATCGGCGCCGAGCTTGAACTGGCTGGAGAGCAGGTTATCCATGCCGTTCTTGTTCATGATCAGCATGACGACATCGGTTGCCTGGGCGCCAATCTGCATGCCGAAACTGCCGCCGCCGATGGTGAAGAAAGCGGGCGCGCTCCAGCCTTTTGGGGTGCGGCAACTGGCAACGCCTTTGCCATAGCGGCCGCCGAAGACGAAGCCTCCGTTGAGCAGCGACGGGACCACGGCTACACATTCGGCCGAAGCGAGCACTTCTTCGGGGATGCGCTGGTCCGGGGCGCCCTGGATTTCGTCGAGTACCGTGCCGGCGGCCTCGATACGTCCGGAAGCCTTGGTGTTGGCCTCGGCGGCCTTGGTGTCTTCGTCAGTATTGGCGGAAAGAATCGTCGTTTGGAAACATGTCAGGAAACAAACCAGCAGCAAAACGAGGAGATTTCGCATCATGCCTCACCTGGGAGATAGGAGTATGGATTCTATTGTCGTTTCTACTAACTATGATTCTATTTGATGCGGGCTGCGGAACGGGGGATATCCGGGAGTGATCAGGGTGAGTCAGGTTTAAGGCAAAAAAATGCGGGGCTGAAATCGGCGACCCTAATCTCCGTTTCCAACCCCGTCTCCCAGGTTCTGTGGTAGGTGAGGCGAGTATGTGGCAGATAGAGGAAGGGGACAAGATTACGAGGGTCACTGTACCTTGGTAACCAGCGATACATTCAGATGTTTCCCCTGTAGAGACGAGGCTTGCCCCGTCTCGTGGGCGTGCGGCGGCGGAGACGCGGCGTGCGGCGGCGGAGACGCGGCAAGCCGCGTCTCTACAGGAAGTTATTTTGCGGCGCAGGCGGAGAGTGGCCGACAGGGGCGTCCGGGCCAAGGAGGCTGCACTACCGAACAAAAACTACTTCGCCGTCACCAGCGAATGCGTGATGGCATGGACGGAGAGGGCGATGCGATTCTGCACGCCGACTTTGCGCATCAGTTTTGCTACGTGAGCTTTTACGGTGCGCTCTTCGATGCCGAGGGCGGAGCCGATTTCTTTGTTGGAGCGTCCAGCCACCAGCATCTCCAGAACTTCCTTCTCGCGGTCGGTAAACGTAATGCGTCCGGCGGGGAAGATCCGGCCTGGGGATGCGCTGACGCGTTCGATGAAAGTCGAAAGGACGCGGCGTGGAGCCCACACTGAACCCTGATGCACGATGCGGAGAGCCTGGATAAACTCGGCGGGTGAGGCAGCCTCGTCCACGTAGCCCTTGGCGCCGGCGGCGATCGCTTTGAGGACGCTTTCATCGTCCATCCCGGAGCCGGTTACAATGATGCGCAGGTCGGGGCGAACCGCCTTCATGCTGGCCATGATGTCATACAGGTTCTGGCCGCCGCGATTGCCAAGCAGGACGAGATCGATGGCCTGCAACTGGCCAAGATCGGCCAGCGAGGCGGAGACGAGCTCCAGATCAGGTTCGGTATCAAAGAGGGCCCGGAATCCCACAAATCGCAGCGGATCGCTCTCCACCACGGCGACACGTATCAGCGGTTTTCTGGCGACGGCGACGGCAGCTTTCATTAAGGTTTTCCTGTTAGGATTGCATCCTGTCCAAGCTTGCCTGAATCGGCAAAGAATTGGAACGATTGGTGATCGAGACAAATTACGGGGGTAACCTCCAAAATCGGCCATGGGAGGAGGGTTTTGCCGTGAACCGAAGGCGGATGCAGCGGTATTGTGCAGGGATTCTGGCGGTGGGCATGATGGGAGCGGGGCTAATGTTGGCGCAGGCTCCGGCGCCACCTTCATCGCAATATCAGCCGAAGTTTCCGGGCGATCCGGCGCGCTCGGAATCGGAAGCGCAGGCGCTCGGCTACATGCGGGTAGTGCTCCGGGCGGAGCACTCTTACAAGAAACGCCATGACAAGTACGCGGAGTCGCTGGAGTCGCTGGCGGGCACCGGATCCTTCACCAAGCGCATGGCGCACACCACCGATCGCGGGGATTACACGGCCGGCTTCCGCACCCACCACGACGGCTTCGCGCTCACCATGACGCCCAAGCAGATGGACAGCGAACACCGTTCGTTCTACGCGGAAGAAAATGGTGTAATTCACGCGGACGATCAAAAGCCCGCGGACCTGGATTCGCCGAAAGTGCAGTGATCGGGCTAGTGATGCCCCATCGGTGATGCTGAATCCGCTCTAGATTTGTGGCGGCCGCTTGCGGCGGCTCAGGTTCTGTTTGCTATCCTGATGCGTGATTAAAATCCACCGACGCGCGTGGGGACTGGTGCTGGTATCGGCAGCCCTCCAGGTTGTGATCTTTCCGCTGCCAGGGCTGTATGGATTGACTTGGGTCGCGGTAGCGCCGCTGATCGTCGCGATCTTGCGAGCGCGCGCTCCGGAGACTCTGCATCTGACCGGTCAGGCGCGTTTGCTGCCAGCCTCGCCGTGGCAGGGGTTCGTGCTGGGCTATGTGTGCGGGATTCTCTGGTGCGCTGGGACGTGCTACTGGATCTTCGACACCATGCACCGCTATGGCGGTCTGCCGATTCCGTCCGCCCTGCTGGCGCTGATCCTGTTCTGCACATATATCGGCCTTTATCACGGGATGTTCGGGCTGCTGCTGGCCTTGGTCGCCGGATATAAGGTCGCCGGATCGAAAATCGTCGAATCAAGAACCGCCGCATCGGGAGCGTCGATCCGGCGCGCGCTGGTGGTGGCTCCATTTCTTTGGGTCGCAGTCGAGCTCGCCCGGACGCGGATTACCGGGTTTCCGTGGGAGCTTCTCGGGTACGCACAGACCGGGAATTTTGCGCTCACGCGGATTGCAACCCTTACTGGCGTCTACGGACTCTCGTTTGAAATCGTGCTCGTAAACAGCGCGTTCGCGGCCGCGTTCCTGGTCGCGAAGGAGCGGCGGAAATGGCTGCTGGTGGCGGCGTGTGCGGCGGCACTGATCCTGCAGGCGGGGCAGTGGTTGGCGCCTCCTCCGGTCGCAACCGATCACGCCGCGCTCTTGGTGCAGCCGAATATTCCGATTCTGGAAGGCGCGATGTGGACCAGGGAATATTTTCAGGACACACTGCGGGACTTGACCGCCGTGAGTTTGTTAGAAAAGAACGATCGGCATTTCGACTTGATTGTGTGGCCCGAGTCGCCGTCGCCGTTTTACACCAACGACCCTCTGTTTCGAGATGCAGTGAGTGCGCTGGCACGGCAGTCAGAAACCTGGGTGGTGGCAGGCTCAATTGGAATCACGCCCGCCATGCACAGCGGCGGCCAGAGCTCGCAGATTTTCAATTCGGCTGCACTGGTCAATCCACAGGGTGAGTGGGTTGGACGCTACGATAAAGTGCATCTCGTGCCCTTCGGTGAATATTTGCCGTTTCCACAAGTGTTTGGGTTTGCCGGAGGGCTGACCAAAGAAGTGGGAGAGTTTCAGCGCGGCGCGTCGCGCACGCCACTGGATGCCGGAGGCGAGCGCTTCGGAATCTTTATCTGCTATGAATCGATCTTCCCTGACGAAGTGCGCCAGGGGCCACGGCAGGGCGCGCAGGTTTTGTTGAATATCTCGAATGACGGCTGGTACGGCGACAGCGGCGCCTGGAAGCAGCACCTGCAGCAGACGCAAATGCGGGCGATCGAGAATGAGCGCTGGCTGCTGGCGGCGACGAACACGGGCAAGACGGCATCGATCGATCCTTACGGTCGGATCGTTGTGGCAACCGAGCGTAAGATCCGCACTGCGCTGGCGGCACCTTACTCCCTGAGTTCGGGTACCACCTTTTACACGCGGCATGGCGACTGCTTCGCATATCTGTGTGCGATAATTTCAGCAGGCGCGCTACTGGCGCGTTTTGCATTTCCTGATCGCGAGCCATAAGCGGGCAAGATAAGCCGAGTGATAAAAATGTTGGATGAACTGGAACAGCAATACACTTCTTTAAAGACCAAGGTTCATGACCTGCGGGAGTATCTTTGACGCCGGTAAGCTGCGCCAGCAGTTCGCCGAAATCGAAAAGCAGGCATCGGATCCCAATCTGTGGTCGAATCCTGAAAAATCTCAGCAAGTAATGCGCGAACGGAAGCGCCTGGAAAGCATGTTGTCGCTGGAAAGTGACTTGGCGCGCCGGACCGACGACATCGCCACCTATTTCGATCTGGCTGGCGAAGGTGAGAACGTCGCCGCCGACCTGCAGCGCGACTTGGAATCTCTGCGCGAACTCGTGGATCGGGTCGAAATTGAAACGCTGCTTTCGGGCCAGAACGATGGCCTGAATGCGATCGTGACCATTCATCCCGGAGCTGGCGGAACGGAGTCGCAGGACTGGGCGGAGATGCTGCTGCGCATGTATCTGCGCTGGGCGGAGCGGCAGGGATTCAAGACCGAGATGTACGACTACCAGCCCGGAGAAGAAGCTGGAATCAAGTCCGCGACATTTTCGGTGATTGGCCAGTATGCATTCGGTTATCTGACTAGTGAAATTGGCGTGCATCGATTGGTGCGGATTTCGCCCTTTGATCAGGCGAAGCGGCGGCATACGTCGTTTGCCAGCGTGTACGTTTCTCCCGAGATTGACGACAGCATTGAGGTCAACATCAAGCCGGAAGACATTCGGACCGACACCTACCGCTCGAGTGGCAAAGGTGGACAGCACGTCAATACGACCGATTCGGCTGTGCGGATCACGCATATCCCGACAGGGCTCGTGGCCAGTTGCCAGAATGAGCGCTCGCAGCATAAGAATCGCGAGAAGGCAATGAGCATGCTACGCTCGAAAATTTACGAATTCGAACTGGAGAAAAAGCGCGAGGTCACAAAAAAGATTGAGGATTCGAAACTGGATATTGATTTCGGCTCTCAGATCCGGTCGTACGTGCTGCAACCTTATCGGATGATCAAGGATCACCGCACAAAGCTGGAGATCGGCGACGTGGATCGCGTGCTGGATGGCGATCTGCAGCCGTTGATGCAGGCGTATCTACGCATGCGAAGAGGCGAGAAAAAATAGCGGCGAGAAAAATAATGAGCGCATCTTCGCCCCGACCACCGAACCTCCGACCGCCGCATCTTGGAACCCGATTGCAGCGTGCCTTCCTCTATGCCGCCAAGAAACACGCCGGACAGACGCGCAAGCAGTCGGCGGTGCCTTATCTCTCGCATCTGATGGCGGTTGCGTCGCTGGTCCTCGAAGCCGGCGGCGATGAAGATATGGCGCTCGCGGCGCTGCTGCACGATGTGGTCGAAGACTGCGGCGGCATGCCTAGACTGCGCGAAATCCGCAGGCAATTTGGTACGCGCGTGGCGAAGATCGTGGAGGGTTGCACGGATTCGTTTGGCGAACCGAAGGCGGAGTGGGTGGAACGGAAGAAAGACTATCTCCGCGAAGTGAAGCACGCCGGCGTCGAGACGCGGCTGGTTTCGGCGTCTGACAAGCTGCATAACGTCCGCACGATTCTGGCCGATTACCGGCAGCATGGGGAAGCCATCTGGACCCGGTTTTCAGGAAAAAAGGAAGGCACGCTCTGGTACTATCGCGCCTTGAGCGACGAATATCAGCGGCGGAGCCCGAACCGCATTACGCGCGAACTGGAGATTGCGGTCGCGGAATTGGAGCGGGCGGCGGGCAAGAAGCCGCGGTCATCGAAAGAACTCACGAAAGAGTTCACGAAGAAGTTCGGGAAGAAAAAAGCCACAGCCAATTCTGGGAGATGAATGATGGCCCGAATGCTTGATCTGATCCGCAATTCGCAGGTGCCGTCGAACCTCATGCAATCGGCGGCGCGCGGAGCCCTCTCGGTGCCGTCTGGGGAGACGATTGAGATCCTGGTCTATCTGGCGCTCCATAACAAGTTGTTTAGTGAGCGGGCGCGTCTGACGCTGGCTGGTTGGGATGAAAAAGCCAGCCTGGCCGCGGCTGCCGATCCCAAGACCGGCGCCGAGGTGCTGGGATATTTTGTTGCTCTGGAGAATCTGAGGACTTGTCTGCTGCCGGCACTGGCGGAGAATCCGTCGGTAGGCGAAGAGGCGCTCGACGTGCTTGCCGTGTCGGGGTCGCGCTCGGTCGTGGAAGCCTTGTTGACGAGCGCGCGCGTGATGAGCTCTCCGCGGCTGTTGCAGGCGTTGCAGTCGAATGCCAACCTGCGTCCGAATGAACTCGCCGAGATTGAAAAAAAGCTTGCCGCCTTGGAAACGAGTCCGGTAGCCGAACTCCATGAAGCGGATGCAACTGATGAAGTTGTCGAGGGTACAGTCATAAAGTATCTGGAAGAAAACGCGGCGGAGCTGGCCGCCGAAAAAGACAAACCGTTCCAGCCCATAGGAATGTTGCATGAAGAGGCAGGCGGCGAGGCCGCGGGTGAAGTTGGGCGGCAAGCCGCTGCTGCCACGGCCAGTGCAAGTGCTGACGCGGCCAAAATCGCAGCGGAGAAATTGGCGACAGCCGCAGCGGGAAAGACCGCGGCAGCCTTAGCCGCTATTCATGCCAAGAAGCATTCACCTCTCGGTCATGAGGAAAGGCGCGACACCACGCTGCAGAAGATTGCCAAGCTCGATGTCAAGGGCCGGATCGCGCTGGCGATGCGCGGCAGTAAGGAGGAGCGGTCGCTCCTGGTTCGCGACGGAACCAAACTAGTAGCGCTGGCGGTGCTGGAGTCGCCCAAAGTTTCGGACGGTGAGGTGGAGGGCTTTGCGCAGCAGAAGAATGTGCTGGAGGCGCTGCTGCGCGCGATTCCGCTGAAACGGCGGTTTGCGAAGAACTACAGCATCACGCGGAACCTGGTCTACAACCCGCGCACGCCTATCGATCTCTCGCTGGGCCTGATGAAGAACCTGCTGATTCATGACCTGAAGAACCTTTCGGGGAACAAAGAGGTTTCAGATACGGTTCGCAAGCTGGCACTGCGGATGTATAGGCAGAAGCTGGACAAAAAAGGCTAAAGGGGACGGTCGCTGTTGAAGCAATCCGATCCTATTTACGAACTGCTATCGCGGGCGAAGACGATCGCCGTGGTTGGATTGTCGGAGAGCCCGATGCGGCCGAGTCACGGCGTTTCTGTCTACATGCAGGCGGCCGGGTACAAGATTATCCCCGTGAATCCGCAGATTGCGGAGGCACTGGGGGAAAAATCGTACCCGTCGTTGCTTGAAATGCCGCTCGAAGTTGCGGAGAAGATCGATCTGGTGGATGTATTCCGGCGGCCGGAGTATGTGGATGAGATCGTGGAGCAGGCGATCCAGTTGAAGATTCCGGCGATTTGGCTGCAGGAAGGCGTGATCAATCAACGCGCGGCGGAGAAGGCGCGAAGGGCCGGAATCTTTGTGGTGATGGACCGCTGCGTTTTGAAAGAGCACCGGGCGAGATTCGGCTAGCGAATGGCCACTCGCGTCAGGCGTTCCCGCTCGAGCCCAATTCTGTTCCGCGCGCCCTCACCAAAATCACCGTGGCATCGTCGCGCAGCCCAGTTCCATTCGTGAATTTTCTGACATCGGCCAGCAGACTGTCCGGGGTAATGTCCGGTGACTGCATCTCGGCGAGCAGCCGCTCCGCGCCGTATTCTTCGCCGGAATCGATTTCCGCCTCGGTGATTCCGTCGGAATAAAACGCGATACGGGAATCTTTGCCGAGCGTTATTTCCGTCTCCGAGAACTTGCTGGCTGAAATTCCCAGCGGCATCCCGTGCTCGTGATTGATCCAGCGGTGGCCGGAAGGCTCGACCAGCAGCGGCGACAGATGGCCGGCGTTCGCGATGCGCAGAAGGCGGCTGGGCGGGTCGAGTTCGGCGTACACCATGGTGACAAAACGGCCGCTGGGGAAATCCTCGATCATCAGTTTGTTGAGGCGCGCCATGACCTCGGCGGGCCCCGATCCGGTCTGCGCCAGCGACCGCAACATGCCGCGCGTGGCGGACATGAGAAGCGCCGCCGCCGTCCCCTTGCCGGAAACATCGGCCAGAACCAGTCCCCAGCGTCCATTTTTCAGCGGAATGAAGTCATACCAGTCACCGCCCACCGAGCCTGCCGGAATCGAAAGCCCGGACACCGAGAACCCTGGGATCAGCGGAGAGCTGCGAGGCAACAGAGCCTGCTGAATTGAGCGAGCCTCTTCGGCTTCGCGACTCATGCGGGTGCGCTGTTCGCGCTCATTGCCAAAGCGCCGGGCGTTGTGCACCGCGACGGCGACGTGATCGCACAATCCTTGCAGCAGCCTTAGTTGGTCTGGGCAGAAGGCATTTAGCTCGCAGTGGGAAGCGGTGAACACTCCGACCAGATCGCCTTCGCGTTTTAGCGGGATCGCGACCTCAGAGCGCGTATCCGGCTCGCAGGCCATGTAGTAAGGGTCGCGAGCGACGTCGGGAGCGTAGTGCATTTTGCCCGTGGCCGCGACGTGGCCCACCATTCCGGCGCCTGGCTTGAGGTGATGGCCTTTGCTGTAAACGGAGCAGCCGCGAACGCCGGCCAGTATGAAATCAGGATTTTCAGGGTCGCGAAGATATAGGTTGATTTCGACGCAGCCGAGCGACGCCGCAACCTCATCAACGATTCGCGGAACGAGTTCTTCAATGTCGAGAGTGGAGGTGATCCGCTGCGCGAACTTTTGCAAACGCACCAGTTCGTCGATCCTGTGTGCGGACGTTTCGGGCATTGGCTGGCCGGAGAAGCCGAAATCCGTGAGCGGGGACGTGGCCATAACGAAACCCTCCTGGCGATCGATTGCAACTGTTTATCAGATTGCAGGAATCAGGTTTCAGATTCTCTTTTTGTTCGGCTTTTTGCTGGACCTGATGCGCGGCTGGAGGCTGGCTGCTTGAGCCGTTTGATTTCTTCCAGGCGTTCGCGAATCCGCTTTTCCACTCCCTCGTTGGTGGGGCGATAGTAGACGCGGTCGCGCAGGCTGTCGGGCAAGCACTGCATGTCGGCCACCTTGTCCTTAGTGTCGTGGGCGTATTGATAGTCCTTGCCATAGCCGAGGCCTTTCATCAGGCTGGTGGGGGCGTTGCGCAGGTGCAGAGGGACGGGCTCGGCGGCGGTTTGCTCCACGTCTTGCTGAACGGCGCCGTACGCGGTGTAAAGCGCATTCGATTTGGGCGCCACCGAAAGATAGACGACCGCTTGCACCAGGGCAAGGTTGCCTTCGGGCATGCCGATGAAATCGACGGCGTCACGCGCGGCCATGCACAACGCGAGGGCGTTCGGTTCGGCGAGGCCGATGTCTTCAACCGCCATGCGGACGACGCGGCGAGCGATGTAAAGCGGATCTTCTCCCGCTTCGAGCATGCGAGCCAGCCAGTAGAGGGCGGCGTCAGGATCGCTGTTGCGAACCGATTTGTGCAGCGCGGAGATGATGTTGTAATGCTCTTCGCCGCTTTTGTCGTAGAGCAGAACCCGCTTCTGGACGGCTTCCTGGATGGTTTGATCGGAAAGGGTATTTACTCCGGCCTCTTGCGCCAGCGAAGCGGCAACCTCAAGGACGTTGTAGGCATTGCGGGCGTCGCCGCTCGAGTAAGCGGCAATTTTACAAAGAGCTTCTTCAGAGGCTTCGAGATGCAACGGGCCGAGACCGCGCTCGGTATCGCTGAGTGCGCGGCGCAGAAGAACGACGATCTGATCCTCGGTCAACGGGTTCAGCACATAAACGCGGCAGCGCGAGAGCAACGCGGAATTGATCTCGAAAGATGGATTTTCGGTGGTGGCGCCGATCAGGCGAATGCTGCCTTTCTCGACGTGCGGGAGGAAGGCATCCTGCTGCGCTTTGTTGAAGCGGTGAATTTCGTCGACGAAGACGATGGTGCGCGTCCCGTACTGGCGGGCGCGGTCGGCGTCGCTCATGACCTGCTTGATTTCCTTGATGCCGGCGAGAACGGCGGAAAACTCGATGAAATCGGCCTTGGTGATGCGGGCAATAATTTTTGCGAGAGTAGTCTTGCCCGTACCCGGAGGGCCCCAGAAGATCATCGAGGTGGGATCGTCGCGCTCGATCTGCACGCGCAGCGGTTTGCCCGGCCCGACCAGGTGCTCCTGCCCGACGAATTCATCGAGCGTTCGCGGGCGCATGCGGTCGGCCAGGGGGCGCGCGCCCAGGGGGCTAGAATCTTCCGGCGGAATGGCTTGGAAAAGGTTCACAAGATCACAAGATCATTTCACCACAGAGGCACAGAGAAAAGCTCTTAGCTGGTAGCCTTTGGCTTTTAGCTAACAGCCAAAAGCTAAGAGCCAAGAGCCCCGTGTCCCCGTGGCGAGCCCTTCATTTCCGGTTTCTCGCAGCTTCGTACAGCACGATGCTAGCCGCGACTCCGGCGTTGAGCGATTCGACGTGCGCAGCTTGCGGGATCGCCAGGGTTTCGTCCATTTGGCGCGTGAGTTCACGGGACAGACCGGCGCCTTCGTTACCGATGAAGATCGCGAGCGGCAGAGTCCATGAGATTTGGGGCAGCGGAGTTCCCTGGTGCGAGGACGTTGCGAGCAGGCGAACGCCGCGCGCGCGCAGAAGGGGAATCAGTTCCACCGAAGAGATCTGCAAGAAAGGTAAGCGGAAGATCGAACCGGCCGAACCGCGCAGAACTTTCGAGTTGTAAGGACTGACGGTTCCTTCGGTCAGAAAAATTCCGGCGGCCCCAAAGGCTTCGGCGGAGCGCAGGATCGTGCCCAAATTGCCGGGGTCCTGCAGGCCAGCGGCCACGACGAACGGGCCGTCGCTGGAGCGGTCGAGCAGTTGAACGGAAGAGAAAGTCGGCAGCTTGAGCAGGGCCGCTACGCCCTGGGGCGCGTCGCTCGGCACGATCGAGTTGAAGAGTGCATTCGGCAAGACGAGCGTTTCGGTGCGGGCGTTGATCTGGGGCAGAAGCTTTTCGGCGAGAGGGCGTGCCGATTCGCTGAAGAATACGCTGTCCAGATGCTGGCCGCTGCGCAATGCTTCTTCGAGCAGCTTGACGCCTTCGATGGCACACTCACCCTGGGCAGTCAACTCGGCGCGGCGGAACGCGAGCCGCAATTCTTTCAGCCTCTGGTTATGGCGGCCGGCGACGGGGCGCAAACGGTCTGCTTGATTATGAGTTCGCGCGGCCTTCGCGTCTCGCTTCATGAGTTGGTCCCAACTCCTGAAGATCAGGATAATACGAGTATCCGGTCCGGGCTTCGGCTGAAGCTCGTGGTATGGTACATTTCATTGTTTATGCCGACAATGTTTGCGCCGGCAATGTTCATGCTGGCAATCAGGAAGGAACCATAGTGCGCGCGGAAATCCTGAAAATTCATGCCGTAACGCCCGAAGCTTCACTGATCAAGTACGCCGCCGAACAAATTCATGCCGGCCAGGTTCTGGGCATGCCAACCGATACGTTCTATGGTCTGGCGGCGGATCCGTTCAACCTGCGCGCGGTGGAGCGAGTCTATGAGATCAAATCGCGCTTACGGCACAAGCCGCTCTCGCTGCTGATCGAGAACGTGGACCAGGCGGAAGAATTTGCGCGTCCCTTGCCCGATGATTTCCATCTTCTGGCGCGGCGTTTCTGGCCGGGGCCGCTGACCATGATTGTGCCGGCAGCGTCGCATTTGCCGCTGAAGGTGACCGCGAACACGGGAAACGTCGCGTTGCGCGTGCCGGCGGCCGAAATCCCACTGGCAGTAGTGCGGGCTGCCAAGATTCCGATCACGGCGACCTCCGCCAACCTAAGCGGCGCTGCGGAATGCACCACCGCGGAGCAGGTACAGGAACAGTTGCGGGGTCGCATCTCGCTGATCGTGGACGGTGGGAAGTCTCCGCGGACAATGTCATCGACGATCGTGCACTTCAAAGAAGACGGTACTTGGCAGATTCTGCGCGAAGGTGCGATTCCCACCAAAGACATTGTCGAAGCGTTATCTTAAGATGACAGTCGTGAGATCGCAGCACTGAGATGGCCGAAGATACCAATCCATCTAACCCAAGAAAATCTTCCTGGATGCGCCCCGGGCCGCTGTTGTTGCTGGTGGTGGTTGGAGCGCTGTTGTTATTTTTCGGCGTGACCGGGTCGCGCATCGTGCGTGCCGCCGCCGAAGTACCCACGAAACCAGCGGATGTGATCGCTATTTTCGGAGCTGCCGAGTACGCCGGTCATCCTTCGCCGGTGTACCGGGCGCGGCTGGATCACGGTTACGAATTGTTTCAGAAAGGAATGGCGCCGGTGGTGATCACGACGGGCGGGTCGGCGCAGGATCCGGATTTCAGCGAGGGCGGTGTCGGGCGGGACTATCTTCTGCGGCGCGGAGTCCCGGAGCAGGCTCTGATCGCAGAGACGCAAGGCTCCGACACGGCGCAGTCGGCAGCGCGTGTGGCCAACATCATGCGCGCGAACGGAATGCGCAGTTGTATTGCGGTGAGCGATGCGTTCCATGTATTTCGCATTCGCGCCCTGCTTGAACACGAAGGCGTGCAAGTGGAGCTTGCGCCCAGGCCAGAGTCGCGTCCGCACTCTCTGTGGGAGCGGTTTGCGGCAGTCATGCGCGAGGCAGCGAGTTATCTGGCGTGGAAGGCCGGCTTGCCGTAGAGGCAGCTCCGGGCTATGGCTGCGAGCTTCGAGCAACCAGCCGTTTCTGTGGAGACGAGGCTTGCCTCGTCTCGGACGCGCCACAGACGCGGCAATCCGCGTCTCTACACTCTATGGTTTGTCCGCCTGCTCGCGGCTCGAAGCTCGTAGCTGCCTTCCTACCATCCCATCCTCTTTCGCAGGCTCGTGACATGCGCCACGTGATGGCGTCCGTGCCAGGAGTAGAGCGCGAGAGTTTTTTCGAGCGACATCAGCCCCATCTCAGGATGGCGGAAGGTACGTTTCCATTCCGCGTCGGTGAAGTCGCGGAGCATCAGCATCCAGCGCTGGTGCAGGGAATCGAGCAACGCCAGCGACACTTCGATCGGGGCGCGCTTGGCCTCGGGCAGCTCGGCCCAGAGATTTTCCATGTACGGCTTGATCGTGGGCTCGTCTTCGGTGAGGGCCAGCTTGAAACGAATGTAAGAGTTCATGTGACTGTCGGCGACGTGATGGGCCACCTGGCGTGGCGTCCAGCCGCCGTCACGGTAAGGAGTATCCAGTTGCTGGTCAGAAAGTCCGCGGAGGGCGGCACGCAGCCGGGCGGGAGTCTGTTCGATGTCAGCCAAGTATTGCTGTTTCTGCTCTGCCGTAAGCGGGCCGGAGTAGGAAAACTTTCCAATTGGATAACGCGGGTCAGACATTGTCTCCCCTCCGCGCAAATAGATGATTACAGGATGGCGTAGGGTGCAGAATAAAGCGTCCCGGGATGACGACCTGGCGTCTGTCTCACGGATTGTTCTTAAGTTGGTGTAGTCGCCTATTGGAACAACCAGCGATGCGATGTGGAGTCTATTGGCACCCCTCTATGTACTGAATCGTTTCAAACGTGCCCGCGTAGAAAGTCGAGACCTTCCCTTGGTCAGTTTCGAATCGAATACCGTAATCACCGTTTCGCAGCGTGAGGTAATGACCGTCCGTGTAGTGATGCGGCTCGACTTTAAGACGAGGGCCATAAACTTGCTTCACACGTTCCTCAGAGTCGCCCACCTGCACGCCCTCAGTAGTTGCCACACCACTTTTGTCAACGTCAAGCCTTACCAGGCGTCTGTTTTCGATCATGAATGACACCTGAGGATGCTTTGTGGCGGTTACGTAGAAACACCCTTGATCTTCCCTGTTCTCCGGCGTCGCAAATTTTTCATGGAGAGCTGCGTTTAGTTGAGACAGGCTCATCCCAATCTTGACCGGGCCAATACCATCCTGGCGGACGATCCAGCCATCACCAGCGAGGCAGACGCCAACGCTCAGGATAACCACACCGATGAAGATCAGTGGTTTGCGTGGAATCATCGAAATTATTGTAGCGCCTTGGTGTACATCACTAACTTGCTAACTGGCGTGACGTCGCCATTGTACAGGGGCGTTCGGGTCGCCTATTTGTGGGATAAGTTTTAGCGCACCATAGCGAGGATGCGGACAGGGGCCTCCCCAGGTTTTTTGGTTTTTGCCGGGGCGACGATGATGAGTGAGCCGGTCGCGGGCAGCGAGGTGAAGCGAGCGGTTCCTTCCACCACATAACTTCCATGGAGGGCGAGCTGCCGCGCCAGCGTTCGGTCGAAGGTCAGGTTCACGTGCGTCTCGACGGCAAAGCCGATGGTGTAGCGAGCGTCGATGAGGAACTCAGCCGCGTCGCGCGCGACGGGAAACGGCGTAGCTGACAGATCATTTGTTGACAGATTATCGCGCGTGCCCGTGCGGCGAATGGCGACGACGGCTCCCTGCGGAATCATTCCGTGTTTGGATTCCCACGCGGCGATATCGTCGAGAGAAATCTGCGGGCTGCCCCCGACAGCTGCGTCCGCTGGGTTCAAATCCATGACTACCAGCGGAGCCACGAGGCGCTCAGGCGGAATCTGCCCGGCGGCCCACGTCCCGGGAATGAGCGCAGCGGGAGCAACGATGCGGGTTCTGGATTCCGCGGCCGTGGCATGGAGCGCGGGCGCGTTTTGCCCATCGGTCAGGTCCACCACGTGCGAATAGCGATCCTGCTGCGTGGAACCGGGGCGCCGGTCGGCGAACAGCAGAATCGCGAGCACGAGCGCGTAAGCGATGATGAAACTGCGAATCCGCATTCAATTCCTTGGCCGGAACTAAGTAAGACGTAAGTCCTGCCGTTATTGTTGCCCGTAGGGGGTGCCAAGTTCAATCCACGCTTGTACATGACCCACCGGTTGGCTTGATATGGCTCGAGGTGATTGCCCCGATTCCACTGGAACTACCAGCATTCGAGTAGAAAACTTTCGTTTACGGTTCAATATTTCGGGCAAGACGGGCCGCAGGTTAGAATACAGTTAACATTTCCAGTAGCTTTCCATGCCGATCGCAATCGCCGATTCCGATTCAGGCTGGGGTACCTACACCTGCTGGCAAGAACTGAGGATTGATGTTCGGCCGCGAAGAAAAAGTTTCCGCCCTCCGGCTCACCGTCGTGCAGTACGTCGTACTGTTCATTTTCCTGCTTCTGGCATATGGGTTGTGGCGGCTGCAGGTAATGCAAAGCGGCAAATACGCGCAACTGGCGGAGCAGAACCGCGTTCGCAATGTGCCGATTCTGGCGCCCCGCGGCAAAATCCTGGATCGCGAAGGACGGATCATTGTCGATAACTACCCCTCGTTTTCCGCGCTGCTGCTGCGCGATTCTTCGCGAGATCTGAACGCGGACGCGGATGCCATCGCCAAGGGGCTGCACTTGAACTCCGATGAAGTGCGGCAGCGCATCCGGCGCTCCTCCTGGATGCCGCAGTACCAGCCGATTTTTTTGAAGGAAGACATCACACCGGACGAGTTGGCGTTCATCGAGGCGCACAAGAACGAGCTTCCAGAACTTGAAACCATCATGGCGCACCGGCGGCTGTATCCGCGCAACGGCTTTATGGCGCACCTGATCGGCTACGTCGGCGAAGTGACCGAAGATATGCTCAATCAGCCGCAGTTCGAACTCTATAACCCCGGCGACGTGGTCGGCGTGAGCGGAGTCGAGAAGCAATACAACAGCATCCTGATGGGCAAAAACGGATTCCGGCGGGCGATTGTGAATAGCCACGGGCGCGAGGTCGGGCGCCTGGACGAAACCCCTGCGGAGCCGGGCAAGCAGCTCAAGCTTACGGTCGACCTCGATTTGCAAATCGCGGCGGAAGAAGCCATCGAAGGAAAGAACGGCGCCATCGTGGCGATGGATCCACACACCGGAGAAATTCTGGCCATGGTGAGCCGTCCGACGTTCGATCCCAACGATTTCGCGGTGAAGGTTTCACGGGACGAGTGGAACAAGCTGATCAACGATCCCGACAAGCCGCTGCTGAACAAAGCGATTCAGGCCCAGCTCGCGCCCGGTTCGACGTTCAAAGTCATCATGGCGACCGCCGGGTGGCAGGAAGGGATTGCCCAGACCCTCCACGTGCACTGCAACGGGGGCGCCACGTTCTATGGCCGGCGCTTCGGATGCTGGGTGAAAACCGGCCACGGCGAGGTCGAGATCACGAAAGCGATCTACCAGTCCTGCGATGTCTTCTTCTATACGTTGGCGGAAAAGCTCGGCATCGATCGCATCGCAAAATACGCGACCGCCTTTGGATTGGGCCAGAAGACTGGCATCGACCTGCCCAACGAAGCGAGCGGCGTGATGCCCTCGGAAGAATGGAAAATCCGCAATTTCAAGCAGAAGTGGTTCGCCGGGGAGACGATTTCGGTCGGCATCGGTCAGGGCGCGGTGGCGATCACTCCCGTGCAACTGATGCGCGCCGTGGGCGCCATCTCGATGGATGGCCGCATGGTGGTCCCGCACGTGATCAATCCGATGAACCTGCCGCCGGGGTATGTTGAGACCACGCACTATACGGAAGTAAAAGACATTCCGATTGACCCGACGGGATGGAACACGATCACCGATGCACTGGGCCGGGTCCTGTTGCCGGAAGGCACGGCTCCCTCCGCGCACATTCCGGGAATCGACATCGCCGGCAAGACCGGGTCGGCGCAGATCGTCTCGCTGGCTCTGCGCGCGAAGCATCAGAACAACGAAGATTTCGCTCAGAACGGATGGTTTGTGGGATTCACGCCCAGGCGTAATCCGGACGTCATTGTGTGTGTGCTGTTCGAAGGCGGCGAGCACGGGAAGCTGGCAGCGCGTTTGGCGACCCAGGTGATCAAGGCTTACGTCGATAAGCAGCGGCGCCAGCCCACTAAAATGGCGGCGGGCTCGGGCAAGGTGGAAGTCGGCAGCCTGTGGACCGATCCCGGCGGCACTAACGAAGACGGCAAGAACACGAGTGCAGACCGTTTGCAGGGTGGGCGCTTCCTGATCGACGTTGCGCGTAAGAGAACTCCGCTGGCGGTTGCCGCGCCCGGCATGCACTGACGTTCGCTTTTTCAGCGACCCGCAGCCCTCATCTGATTGTTAATCGTTGATCATCAAGAGCTAACAGCCGATCTGAGCGCTGCTCGTGATACGTTAAATCTGAGATGAAGACTGTTGCCCACCTGGCTCTGGACGCCGCATCCGTGCGCGGTGTGACTTATGCCGACGCGCGCCTGGTCGCGATCCGCAACCGCTCGCTGACCACTAAGAACGGACGGGTGGGGCATGCCTCGGAGTCCGAGTCGCTCGGCATTGGAGTGCGCGTGATCGCGGGAGGCGCGTGGGGGTTTGCTGCGTCCGCGGATTTGAGCCGCGCCGCGGTGCAAGCGGCAGCCGTGCGGGCAGTCGAAATTGCGCGAGCCTCGGCAACTGTGAAACGCGAAGATGTTCGACTGGCCCCCGAACCTGCGGCGGTGGCGGAGTGGACGACGCCATTCAAGGTCGATCCGTTCACCACATCGGTAGAGCAGAATCTCGATCTCTTGCTGAAGGTTGACGCGGAGATGCGCGCCGTTCCGGGCGTCACGCTCGCCGAAACCGGCATGAACTTCCAGCGCGAAGAGTCATGGTTTCTTTCCTCCGAGGGCGCCGACATCCATCAGACAAAATATTCGACCGGCGCGGGATATACGGCGTATGCGTTTGCCGGATCCGAGATTCAGAAGCGGTCCTATCCGAACTCGTTCGGCGGGCACTGGCAAAACCGCGGATACGAACTGATCGAAGAAATGAAATTGGTGGAGAATGCCCGACGCGTGGCGGAAGAAGCGGTCGCATTGCACCAGGCGGCGCAATGCCCGGAGGGCGTGGCCACAATTATTTTGGATGGATCGCAACTGAGTTTGCAGATTCACGAATCCATCGGGCATCCGATTGAGCTGGATCGTGTGCTCGGCATGGAAGCAAACTTTGCGGGCGGGTCGTTCCTCACGCTTGAGAAACTGGGAACTCTGCGCTACGGCAGCGAACTGGTCAACGTCGTGGCCGACGCTCGGCAGGAACACGGACCCGGCCTCGGGACCTTCGCCTATGATGACGAGGGTGTGGCCGCCCAGTCGGCGCCAATTATCACAGATGGACGCTTCACCGGATATCTGAGCTCGCGCGAAACCGCTCACACCATCGGAGCCGCACGATCGGGTGGAACGCTGCGCGCCGAAGGTTGGAACCGTCTGCCCCTGATTCGCATGACCAACGTCAGCATTCTGCCCGGAGACAAGCCGCTGAGTCTGGAACAGCTCATTGCCGCGACCGACGATGGCATCTACATGCAAACCAACAAGTCCTGGTCGATTGACGACAAGCGCTACAACTTTCAGTTCGGATGCGAAATCGGGTGGGAGATCAAGCACGGTAAGCGGGGGCGGATGCTGAAAAATCCTTCATATTCCGGAATCACCACAGAGTTTTGGAATTCGATGGACGCGATCTGCTCGCGCGATGAATGGACTCTGTGGGGAACTCCAAACTGCGGCAAAGGCCAGCCGCAGCAGGTCGTGGGCACCGGACATGGCGCAAGCCCGGCCCGGTTCCGGAATATTCGCGTCGGCTCGGCGTATCAGGGAAGCTAGCAAAGAATTTGTAATTTTGTAATCGGGTAATTTGGTAATTTAAGAGCCCCGATTAGGGAGCATGGACCGGTTTCAAATTACCAAATTACCAAATTACACAATTACCAATTTCCATCAATGCTGACCAAAGAAAAAGCCGCAGACATCTTCGACCGAATTCGCCGCTTCTCGTCCGCCGATGAGGTCGAAGCCATCTTCACCGGCTCCCGCTTCGCGCTGACCCGCTTCGCCAACAACACCATTCATCAGAATGTCGAGGACGAGAACTCTATCGTTTCGATCCGCACGAATTTTGCGGGCCGGACGGCGCGTGCCACCACCAATCAGTTTGACGACGAGAGTTTGCAGCGGGCAGTCGCCGCTTCGGAGAATCTCGCGAGAGTGCAGGAACCGGACCCGAACTTGCTGCCGATGCCTGCGGCAGAGGAAACGGAGGGCCGGACGGGCGAGTCGCCCGTCCCCACACGTTTTTTTGACCAGACCGCAGCCATCACTCCCTCCGCTCGCGCCGAGGTGGTCCAGAGCATCGTGTCCGTTGCCGGCGAACACAAGCTGACGACGGCGGGCATCTACTCGAACTCGGAATCCTCCGAAGGAATCTTCAACTGTCGTGGATTAGCGAATTGGCATCGCCAGACGTTGGCCGAGATTTCCATCACCATGCTGGCCGAGGATTCGTCCGGCTGGCAGAAATTGAATTCCCCCGACGTGAGTAATCTCGATCCGGCCTGGCTCGCGGAGACGGCTGCGCAAAAGGCGGTCGAATCCGCCCATCCGCGGGAGATTGCGCCGGGGAAGTATACGGTAATTCTTGAACCGGCCGCTGTCCTCGACATTGTTGGCTTCATGTTTTGGGACTTCAGCGGCATGGCGATTCTCGACCAACGATCGTTTCTCAATGACCGGATCGGCGCCAAACTGTTTGGCGAGAACATCAACATCTGGGATGACGTCGCGCACCCTCTGCAGGCGGGTTCGCCGTTCGATGGCGAGGGCATGCGGCGCCAGCGCGTGCAATTGGTAGAAAGCGGCGTGGTGAAGCGCGTGGTGTATGCGCGCGCCACGGCACGAAAGATGAAAAATTCGGAGTATGCGGGCAAAGTCGGCCCCATCGAACCCACCGGGCACGGATTTCCCTTGCCGAACGAGGTGGGCGAGATGCCGCTGAACATTGTTTTTGGCGGCCCAGAAAGTCCGCGAAGCGTAGAGAAGATGATCGCCTCAACCGAGCGCGGCGTGCTGGTCACGCGCCTGTGGTACATCCGTGAAGTGGATCCATACGAGAAGATCGTGACCGGTATGACCCGCGACGGGACGTTCCTCGTTGAGAACGGCAAAGTCCAGTGTGGTCTGCGCAATTTCCGCTTTAACCAGAGCCTGCTCTCGATGCTGTCGAATGTGGAAGCGATGAGCGCCCCCGTCCGCGCCAGCGGCGAGGAATCGTTCGACATGGTGGCGCCGGCGATGAAGGTGAGGGAGTTTAACTTCACGGAAGCAACGAAGTTCTGAGCATTCAGCGCTCGCCAGTCAGCAGTCAAAATTCCATGGATTAATGCGGAACACGTTGCGGCTTCTCTTTGTCCCAAACAGTACTGATATAGTATCCAGACACTCTGGGATTGCACGGCGCAATTCGACCCGTTGGAGAAAGGGCGGGAAGGAAGTTCCAACCAGGAGGGAGCGGACTGTGTCCAGTCACAAGAAGATCACCGTCTCGAAAAACGGACCGTATCTCGTCTCCGGTTCGGTGCCGCTCGCTTTTCAGGCCATCGGAGTTAACAAAAACGGCGAGTCGACCGAGTGGGTAGAGGGCGACGCGCTTCCGGCCCCCGTGCAGTACGCGCTCTGTCGTTGCGGAAAATCGAAGACGAAGCCGTTCTGCGATGGCACGCACGCCAAGGTCGGCTTCGACGGGACTGAAACGGCCAGCCGCGAGCCCATCATGAAGCAGGCGCAACTGCTCGACGGGCCGACGATGCAGCTCGCCGACGCCGAGGCACTGTGCGCGTTCGCGCGCTTTTGCGATCCGCACGGCCAAGTGTGGAATCAGGTGAAAAGCACCGACGATTCCAAGGTGCGCGCCCAGTTTATCCGGCAGGTGGGAAACTGCCCCTCCGGCCGATTGATCGCCATCGACAAAAACACCGGAAAGCCAATCGAGCCGAAACTGCCGGAGTCGATCGGAGTAGTCGAGGATCCGACGCAGAAGTGCAGCGGCCCGCTGTGGGTGCGCGGGGGTATCCCGCTCATCGGCGCCGATGGCCAGGCCTACGAAATTCGCAACCGCATGACCCTGTGCCGCTGCGGCAGATCCGAGAACAAACCTTTCTGTAACGGAGCGCATGCGTCCGACCCCAAGTTTCGCGATGGTCTCGGCTGAACCGCAAACTTAACGTGCAGGGCGGACCGGCATGATCAAGAAAATCCAGATGGTTGGCCGTAAGTTCGTTTCCGGTGGTCTTCGTCGCGGATCGTCCGTTCATGCCGCATCTCTTCCTCCCAAGAATTGGCAAGCGAGCAAACCAAAGTGCTGAAAGCTGAGTGCTGAATGCTGAGTGCTCAACTACGCCCCTAAGTCCCTGTACCAGTGGCACTTCGCCGCCTTTGTTCCATGACTTCCGTAACTTTGCAATGCCGATGCTGGGGTGTAATCTCGCCCTGAAATGTGCACATGCTCACTGGGAGTGGTGCACGGTACGAACCGGAAGGAAGGTCGTCGCAAACGTGTCTGAAGCCGCCAAGGAAACCGTTGCTGAAGTCACCAAGAACCGAAGGGGTTATACGGACGTGCAAGGCGCGCCGCGCTTTCCCATCAAACTGCCGGTGGCATTGAAGTCGGCAGTCAACCAGTCTGGAGCCACGGGCCAGTCTGCAGTCATTGGAAAGACAGTCGAGACCGAGAACATTTCCGCCAACGGTGTCCTGTTCCGCATGGATGCCGATGTGCCTGTAGGTTCGGCTGTCGATTTTACACTCTCTCTTCCTGCCGATGTCGTGGGTGCAGAAGCCGACGTGCAGGTCGATTGTCGCGGACGAGTGGTGCGCAGTTTTGCGGATGGTGGCCGGCGTGGAGTCGGTGTGGTGATTGACGAGTACCGTTTTGAGCGCAGGTAGTTGGCGCAGTTCGATCGAGCAAGTTCGGCCGCGCAGGTAGGACGTGACCGGTAGTACGCGAAAAGAGGACGGATGGGCAGCACTTCGGTCGGCACTTCGGTCAGCACTCCGGTCAATGTCGAGCCAGGCGAAGTTGTTCAGCCTGAAGACGGCAAAGGCGCGATCCGCGTGATTGTGGCGGATACCCAAGCCATTTTCCGCGCCGGGCTGCGCAAGATCTTTGCGCTCGAAGATGACATACGGGTTGTCGGCCAGGCCGAGAGCCTCGATCAGACCGTTGCCGCCATTCAAAAATTTTCCGCCGACGTCGTAATCTTCGAGGCCGCCCTGACTCCGAATCCAGCCGACGCTGTTTCCGATCTTCTCCGGCAGAGTGCGACCTGCCGTTTGGTCGTTGTGCTGCAGGAGCCCGACCAGGAGATGACGCTCGACCTGTTCCGGCGCGGCGCGCACGGCATCGTTTCACGCGAAATTGAGCCGGAAATGCTGGTGGAATGCCTGCGCAAAGTCGCTCAGGGTGAACCCTGGCTCGACAGCCGCGCCGTCGGGTGGGTGATGCAGGCCTATCGCACGCAAGGCGTGCGTCCGGCAGGGTCGCGTCCTAAAGTGTCGCTCACGCCCAAAGAGTCGCTCATCGTCTCCTGCGTCACGCAGGGGATGAAGAACAAAGAGATTGCCCTGCGGGTTGGCACCACCGAGCAGGTGGTCAAGAATTATCTTCGCAAAGTCTACGACAAGCTGGGAGTGGCCGACCGTCTGGAACTCGCGCTCTACTGCCTGAATCACCGCGTGGTTGAGGGCGTAGGTCAGGCAAAGCCCGTCCCGCCCCCCCTACCAGCCAACGGCCAGGCTCCGGCGGCGCCGGAAACGCCCAACGCCGCGGCCGCTGCTTCGGGATCCCGCTCCTGATTCTTCTCTTCTAGTACAATTCTACGTTCAGTTCTCAGCTCTCAGTTAGAACTGCTGAACTTTTCACCGAGAACTGAGAACTGTCCCCTAAGAGAGGCAAACTATGAAAGGCGACGCAAAAGTCATTGCCATTCTGAACAAAGTGCTCAAAGCCGAGCTCACCGCCATCAACCAGTATTTCCTGCATGCCGAGATGTGCGAGAACTGGGGCTATGAAAGGATGGCCAAGCACATCCGCAAGGAATCCATCGAAGAAATGCAGCATGCCGAAATTCTGATAGAACGTATCCTGCTGCTCGATGGCGCTCCTAACATGACCGACTATTTCAAGATCAATATCGGGCAAACCCTGAAGCAGCAACTGGAGAACGATCTGCAGCTCGAATACACAGCCGTGAAACGCCTGAACGACGGGATCAAGGCCAGCGTAGCTGTCGGCGACAACGGTTCGCGCGAGCTGATGGAGAAGATCCTGCTCGACGAAGAACACCACATCGACTGGCTGGAAGGGCAACTGCACGCGATTAAAGAGATGACCTACGAGAATTACCTGGCCCAGCAGTTGCACAAGCCCGAGGAAAGCTAAGAACAGAAGGCTAACAGCAGCAGGCAGTCTTGTCAGTTGTCATCCCGATCCCTGAGCGAAGTCGAAGGGGAGGGATCTGCAGTTTGCGGGCAGTCCGCAGTCCGCGGCACTGATAGAATCGAGGCAATCACTTCGCACGGCGTCGGAGAGATGGCCGAGTGGCTGAAGGCGCACGCTTGGAAAGCGTGTTTACTCGAAAGGGTAACGTGGGTTCGAATCCCACTCTCTCCGCCATTACCTTAGTTATCTAGTACTTGCAAGCTGGTGATACCTACACTGATACAGAAATCAGCGGGGGCGGTCACCATGAATCGCCAAGTCAATCTCACCAAACGGATCCGCACCAGCGCGGGACTGCGTTACTGTCCTGTTGTCCTGTCGGCGAATGGCCGCGTCAAGCCTGATGTGGTGCTGGTCAACGGAAAACCCGAACGGCACACCGAAGGCGCATATTATCTTGAGTGGTCTGAAGGCTCGAAGCGTGTACGCCTGTCAGTGGGCAAGGACGCAGCGGATGCCAGCGCCCGAAGGCTCCGCAAGGAAGCGGAGTTGAACGCCGTGAACAACGGTGCGGCTATCGTGCCCGAGAACGGCAACGGGCATCGGTCGGTTGCGGCATCGGTTGCGGATTACCTAGAAGAAACGAAGCTCACTAAGAAACCCAAGACGTATGCGGCATACACGACGGCCTTGCGCTACTTCACCGAATCCTGCCACAAACTCAATCTTGAGGAAATCGACCGCAAGGATTTGCTCAAGTTCCACGCATTCTTACGGGATGAGAAAGAGCAGGCACCGCGTAGCTGCTGGAACAAGTTCGCAAACGTCATGTCGTTCTTGAAGGCGCAGGGGATTCGCGGGCTGGTGGGCAAGAACGACTGGCCGCGGTTCACAGAGGAGGAACCGGAGATTTACGAACAGGAAGAATTGGACAAGCTGTTTGCGAAGTGCGATGCGGAAGAGCGGCTCTGGTATGAGTTCTTCCTGATGACGGGCGAACGTGAACAGGAAGTCATGTACACGTACTGGTCGGATGTGAACTTCACTGCATCCATCGTCCGTGTCAGCCACAAGCCGGACAGAGCCTGGACACCGAAGGCTTACAAGGAGCGCGAGATCCCTATTCCTTCAAAGCTTGTGAGGAGCCTGAAGGCGTGGAAGAAGAAAGCGGATAAGATCTGTGGTCTGGTCTTCCCGACTTCTGGCTGCAACCCGAAGCTCGACTTTCTCGACGGTCTGAAAGCTGTCGCCGAGCGTGCCAACCTGGATAAAGAGAACTTTTGGCTCCACAAGTTCCGTGCGACGTTCGCAACATGGTCGCTATGGGCGGGAGTGGATCTGCGCACCGTGCAGCAATGGCTCGGTCACTCCGACATGGAGAGCACCATGCGCTATCTAAAGCCATCACGTAGCCAGCATGTGCGGGACAAGGTGAATGAGATTTTTGCTTAGTCGCTGTGGCGCAGGTCGTGTCGGAAGGATGTTGGTGAAATCCGCGACTTCACTCACAGCGCGGTCAGTGTTCCAACAACTCTCGAAAGGGGTTTCTGGGCCGATGCCCTCACCATCCTGCCTGTTGGCCGCTGGGATGGGTCGCTTAGAGGAGTCAACATGTCGGGACCACCTCCTCTCTCTTTCAAACAGCGCGCGGAAACGGAGGCAGACAAATGGATTCAACCGAGAAAGAGATCTTCAAAGAGTTTGGTGGCGGCGGTAGGACTCGAACCAACGACCTACGGATTATGAGAACACAAGGGGGAGTTGCCGCGTTTTGAAAGTGTTCTACTCTATTCGATTCTTTCACTGCTTGCAAGGCTGGCCGTCTTGTCACTTGTGTATTCGATTTGACCGGTTCTGATCCTTCAATCATTACAATTTCATTACAGTGTTCCGAGCGACAAGGGACCCGCCGACCTATTGTCGGTGAAGGAGCGCGTTTACACTGTCAATTCTCAATGAGCGTTATCGGGATTTCGCAACACTAATCAGTTCGTTCCGTAGCGACATGGCCGAACAAGTCAAGATCGTCCCACTCAATCAGGCTGATTCTCCCCTTATCTACGCTCAGTCCGAAAATCATCGCGATGCCGACCACGAAGGTGCGTCGCACGACCAGCACGGCGTCTCTCCGACTTACGATCACCTAGGGCAGGAAGGCGACACGAACCTTGCTCTGATACGATAGCATTTGTTTCGTCCACGCGGAAGGATGGCGCAATCAATATGATTCGAAAAGTTGCACTGCAATTAGCGGCCGCTGCGCTACTCGCTTTCATGGCATTGAATGCGTATCTTGCGATTAACCGCTTAAGCCGGATTCAGAAGTCTGCGGCGCTAACACTGGAGAGCTCTATGATCCAGGCCAACATCTCCGGTGTTCTGCAAGATTTGACGGATATGGAAACAGGTCAGCGCGGGTACCTAATAACCGAGGACCCTGCGTACTTAAAGCCATACGCCGACGCGAAGAGCAGGATCGGAACCGATTTTGCCAGCCTTCATTCCGGGTTAGCTAATCGGACAGAGCGCGAACGGTCGCTGGAGTCGCAGCTCGAGTCTTTGGCTAGTTCAAAACAAGCTGAGATGGAGCGGACCATCAGTTTGCGGCAACAGAGGTATCGCCACCGCGCATTCATGCTGGTGGATACAAATGAAGGTAAGGACTACATGGATGGGGCTCGCGGGCTTGTGTCTTCACTATCTTCGGCGGAGAGCAGCAGTTTCGCGAGATTCGACAGAGAGAGGAGTGCCAGCCTAAGTAAGGCTTTGTGGGGAACCATTATTGGCAATTCATGTTTGCTCGTGCTGACAGCATGTCTCTTTGGACTCATCCGCTACCACGGGAAAGTGCTTGAACAGGAAGCCGCCCAGAGCAGGCAAGCGCTAGCCGTGCGAGATTCGCAGCTAGAAAAACTAACGTCTGCCCTTTCCAACCAAGCCCGCTCGAAGATGACTGCCATCGAATCGAACGCCCGCCTCCTGCTGGAGAACTATGGGGGATTTCTACCACACCAGGGCCACGAATATGCTGAGCAGATAAGGGAAGCATCGGCACAAATGGAGCGACTTCGACAAGATTTAGTTGGCAGCCCAGCCTCCAACAGTGATGAAAAGACAGTTTAGCAACTTATTGGTCGTCGCCCTCCCTTCCCTACGAACTTGGGGGCCTCCTCCCGGAACCGACACAGCTTATCCCGCATACATTCGCTGCTTGGCTTATCTCGCCCAAAAGAACGGCCCCGCCGCCGCCGCCGAATTCCAGAAGTTTCTCGATCACTGAGAAATCGTTATCAACTCCCCACTGGGAGCACTCGCCCATCTCGGTCTTGCTCGTGCTTACGCCATGACTGGCGACACTGCGAAGGCAAAGAGCGCCTACCAAGACTTCCTCACGCTCTGGAAAGACGCCGACCCCGACATCCCCATCCTGAAAGAAGCCAAGGCGGAGTACGCCAAGCTGCAATAGCTGAAAAAGTCCTTCCTCGTTTAGGGCTGTTTAGCGATAGGTGTCGACAATAGGCGTTAGCGCTCAGAACCGGGTTGTGAGAGATATTGCGATGTTACGCCAAATATACCTGTTACATAGGGCTATCTTAAGGGTTTTGGCCCGTGGTTTTGGTACTTGTGTGTAGGACAGGTAATAACTGCATGTTTCGGCACTTTTCGGGTACAAAAGTCAAAGACTATGTAGTAAACTATATAGTAAAATAGCCCCATTTAGAGCGACGGTCAAACCTGAATTTGAGCGACGGTTTCACTTCGGCGGAGGCTACGAGAATGAGCATGGTGGAAGTAAATTCGTCGAATGTTTTCGGCAGAAATGTCTGCGACACCTGTGGCGAACAAGCAACCCATGCGGTTCGTAACAGAGTGGAAGAGCGTAATTCAGGCTTCACTAGATTTGCTTATGGCCCTTGGCGTTTTGGCTGCGATATCCACAAGAAGAAACGGATCACCAAGTACCTGAATGGCACGGTGGAACTGGCAGCATGAAGTGAGGCTGAATCCGAGCTGCTTGACTCCCTTGACGCCTTGACGCGGCTAATCCCGGCGGCCAACTCGGGACTCAGCAAGCCAGCGTCGGCGGCTTCGTGAGCCAGGCAACGCACGGCTGCAAGATGCTGGTTGATGGTGTTGGCGGCCAAATGCCGCGATTCCAGGTACATGCGATAGCGCACGACGGCTCGGAGCAGTACCAGGCGCGATGAACTGGTCGATGGCGTACTCGTAGACTCGGCGCGAAGCTGGCGAGCCGAGGCTATTGAGAACTGCCGTTTTACAATGATCCAGGTCTGGCAGGCGGAGCACTCGGCGACGATAGTTCGGCTTGACTCTCGGTTTGCCCATGACGACGG
>Ga0208821_1000097_pt1 | contig 72040 bp, 67 predicted proteins | sample June2015DPH_20_5_FD_184720 | JGI IMG/M metagenome (GOLD analysis project Ga0208821, IMG submission 184720) | Peatland microbial communities from SPRUCE experiment site at the Marcell Experimental Forest, Minnesota, USA - June2015DPH_20_40... | ecosystem: Environmental > Terrestrial > Soil >...
GCGGCTTGAAACCGGTGGTCGAAATCCAGTTCTTCGACTATATCTGGCCGGCGATGTTGCAGATTCGCGACGAGCTCACCACCCTACGCTGGCGTTCCAACAACACGTTCTCCTGCCCGATGGTCATACGCGTTCCTATCGGAGGCTACCTGGCCGGAGGCGCGATTTATCACAGCCAGTCCGGAGAATCAATCTTTGCTCACCTGCCGGGCCTGCGGGTGGTCATGCCTGCGACCGCACTGGATGCTAATGGCTTGCTGCGCACCGCCATCCGCTGTGACGATCCTGTGCTGTTTCTCGAGCCGAAGCATCTCTATCGCCAGACCCATAACCGCGCTCCTTATCCCGGACGCGAACACATGATTCCCTTCGGCAAGGCCAAGCTGGTCCAGGTGGGGACAACGCTGACGATGGTGACCTATGGCTCGCTCGTTCACCGTGCTGTTCAGTCGTTAAAGACCCTGGAGCAGGAAGGGATCCAGCCCGAGATACTCGATCTGCGTTCTCTCAATCCTTACGACTGGGAATTGATCGCTGCCTCGGTGAAGAAGACCAACCGCGTTTTGGTCCTGCACGAAGACAATATCTCCTGGGGGTATGGGGCGGAGATCGCCGCACGCATCGCCGATGAGCTCTTTGAGTTTCTTGACGCTCCGGTGCGGCGACTGGCAGGAAAAGACGTTTTCGTTCCTTATCACCCCGTGCTCGAGGACGCTGTGCTGCCGCAGCCTGCGGATATCGTCCGCGCGGCAAGAGAGCTTGCGGCCTACTGAGAAAGTGTCTTCGGTCGAGGAGGACGGACCCTCGGCCAAGTCTATTTTCCGCCTGGCAGAATCAGCTCCCACCTCAGGAATTCACGGATAGCGCGCTGAACTTCCGCGAGCTTCCCCGTGAAGAAATGATCCGCATCGTGCACCCAATAGATTTGTTTGGGCTCCGCCAACCATAAAACGATTCCACCTGGGCGCGTGACCCAAATTGGTCTCGAGTTCCCTGAATGATGAGCTTGGGTTTCAGAACGCCACGGAGAAAGTCCATGTTGGTGGAGGTAACGGGAACGCCCAACCCTACGAGAGCGACCACGCGCGGATCGTTTGCTCCCACACGAAGTCCAACGCTCGCGCCGAAAGAGAATCCTATGAGACAAACAGGAACAGCAGGGAAGCGAGTGCCAAGATAATCCAGGGCCGCCGTGACGTCTTCACATTCGCCGATGCCATCGCTGAAACTTCCGGTGCTTTTCCCAACTCCCCGAAAATTGAAGCGCAGCGTCGGAAGACCTGCCTGGCAAGCGGCCTTCGCGGCTCGGAAAACCACTTTGTTGTGCATCGTCCCGCCGTGGAGCGGGTGAGGATGGCACACCACCGCAGCAGAGCGTAGCTTTCCCTGCGGGTCCCATTCAAGCATGGCTTCGAGTGCCCCCTCGACCCTGGGGATGAGAAGATTTTCGACTTTCGTAATTCACCTCCATGGGCGAAATTACTGGTTTGCTCCAACTACCAGGCGCGACTCGTGGCGCTCCTGGAGCGGGTAGTGGGTCAATTTGATGCTGTAGCGGCGATCCCGCCTTGCGGGATCGCCAAATGGCGGCGTAAAGCCGCCTCTACATCAAATTGACCCACTACCCCTGAGCGCAGTCATTCTCCTCTGGCACCCGAAATAGTGTAGAATGAGCGTCAAGATTTCAAGTACTTTTCGGATTCCGAGCCAGCGGTTGCAGCCCGGTCCGGATAGGGTGGTCGTGAGTCAATCGCCAGGCGCGCCTGCGTGATGACTGAATCCTGAATCTAGGGAGAGTTCGTATCCGATTCAAGTTTCTTGCCTTCCTTATACTGATTGCCGCAGGGGTCTTCGCATACTATTATTATTCCTCCCGGCGCAAGCAAGGCCCCCTCAGGGAGGTGGCGTATGTGCTACCCAGCTCGCTGGAGGTGGTGGATACCCCGGCAGAGATTCGCCTCGCAGTCGAATCCGTGAAGGCAGGCGACCAAGTGCAAGTGCTTCTGCGCACGCGCAACTGGGCAAAAGTCGAGCTGGCGGACGGCCGCACCGGTTGGGTAGAATGTAAGGATCTACTGGGCTCACAGACCTACGAAGCCTCGCAGAAGCTGCTGAAAGAAATGGAGAGCCTTCCCGTGCAGGCTGAGGGTCACACGCCCCAGTCGATCAATCTGAGGTTCGAACCCTCCCGTGACTCTCCACCATTGGCTCAGCTTCCCAATAACCAGAAACTGGACGTGTTCGGGCGGAAGATCGTGGATGCGCCCTCCCAACTTGAGCAGCCTTCCTCGCCCCCGGTCAAGGAAGCATGGTATCTTGTCCGGGCTGGCACGCGTGCGGGTTGGGTTCTGGGCCGATTTGTTTCACTCGATGTACCAGAGCCTCTTGGCGCTTATGCCCAAGGCTCCAACATAGTGGCTTGGCTGGTGCTCAACACCGTCCCCGACGAGGACCGCCAAGTGCCTCAATATCTTGCTGCCGAGCGTGTGGGCAACCAGGATGTGGATTTCACCCGCATTCGGGTCTTCACATGGTGGGTCAAGAATCAGCGGTACGTTACGGCCTACGTCGAAAGCGAGCTTCGAGGGTACTTTCCCATTCGCGTTGTGCAGACAGGCAATGTCCCGTATTTCCGCCTGCACCTGGTTGATAAGGACGCGAATAAAATTCAGAAGGTGTACGGTCTGTTTGCTACTATCACGCGCCCACTGGGCATCGTCGAGGGATGGGAGAGCAATGCGATGCCGACTCAGCCTCCGTCACGACGTGGGCGGCGCCACCGTTAACGGATCAGAAGGTTGCTGAAAAAATGGTCTGCGCGTGTGATTCTCGCCATGACACGGGAATAGCTTTCTTCGGCAACCTGCAAGAGAAGTTCGTCTGAGAGCAGTTAGGATGGAAGGTTCTACGTTACCAGACACTCCTCCTCCGATTCCGGCTCCAATCAAACCTGTAGTTTACAGGTTCTGGCGAGGAGTAATCCGGCTGTGGTTTGCCCTCACCTTTCGTAAAATCCGCGTGCTCCATGAGGAGCGGTTGAAGAGGCCAGATCCAGCCCTCCTGGTGGTTAGCCACCCGGAAAGCTTTCTTGACGCCCTCATTCTGGTGGCGGGGTTCGAGCATTATGTGCGGTGCGTCATCCCCGCAAGATTAATCCAGGGTCTGCTCCAGCCTCTCATGGCGCGAGGCTTGGGCATGATTAGCTTCCTCCCCGAAGACCGGCAGTTGGCTCTGGAAAAGTGCTGTGCCGTCCTGGCGGAGAAGGCAGCCCTCGTGACCTTCGTTGAGCCCGGCCCAGCGCATCCTGCCGGGGAGAGCGGGCTCGCCTCCGCTGCCGCCTCCATAGCTGTGGAAGCGGAGTGTCGCCATGCCGGCGGCCTTGGACTCATGTTGTTCCCCGTCCACCTCTTCCTACCGGTGGGACACACACACGCCAGAGAGTTACTGATCGACATAGATCAACCGGAGACTGCACAAGATTACATTTCTCGCGCTGGCGGCACTCCGCACGATCAGGTACAAGAACTTGCCAAGCTTTTGGAAAGAAGATGTCAGGAGAACTCCTTCCGGCTCCAGCCCGCGGATCTGGCGGAATTCCTGGGCGACCTAGAACAGGCACTACGCGATGACTTTCAGGAAGAACGCGCGTCGCACCCGGCAGGGAAACAGAAGCAGGATGGGTTTGAACTGAGCCGGTTCGTGGTCGAATGGGCGGAGGAAATGAATTACTTGCATCCGGGCCTGCTGGTTTCGTTGCGTGAGTCACTCCAGGCATGGCGCGAGGCCCGTCGGCTTGGCTCGCTGCACCGCCTCGAAGTCGAAGGGGCTGGCGCCTGGTTGAACGGGCCGGTGGGCCGAGGCATAGTCTGGCTTGAAAGTGTGGCAGGGTTTGCCGTGGCCTCTTACGGCCTGCTCAATCATCTCGTGGCAATCTCGCTCCTCTATTTGATGGGATTACTTAAGAAGGAAAGCGACCGGGGCAGAATCATGCCATGGCTGGCGCGCGGCCTGGTGGTATTGGGGTGTTATGCGGTCGAGGTTTTCCTGGTCGCCCACTCTTGGGGTCGGCGCGCGGCGGGGTACTACGCACCCACCCTCCCCCTCTCGGGCCTATACCTCTGGCGCTACGCTTGGCTGCTGCGCCATCGAACTCGCATCGCGTTTCTTTCCCTGAATCTCTCTGCGGAGACCGCGAAGGCCAAACGCCTGCGCAAGGATTTGCTGCACGAAATTAACGTAGCTCTTGACCACCACGCAGAAGAGCTCGGCCTCCCGCACTGAGTGTCATGAGAAAGCTTACTTCTTGGGCGGTGTCTTCAGCAATTCAATCCTCTGAGCAACAATCTCACCGCTTTCGGTAAGGTCGCCCTCCACCCTGATCCTTAAACCGACGCGCAAATCTTTGCTGCTGGCGGGACTGCCGTCGTCACTCTTGAACTCGGTCTTGTCATCGTAACGCACGTGGAAAATCATGTTTTCTTCAGAGTTCAGAGTCAGTTTATTCTGGTCGAGGGTATTGATCTTGCCTTCCACGGTAAAGTTCATCGCTTGGGCGGCGCGCAAAGTCTTGGCGACCCGCGCCTCAGAGATCGAGTTCCAAGCACAGCTTGCCAGGCATATCGCCACGGCTACGTAAAAGGACGGAGCGCGCAGATGAAACATTAGTTTATCCTCCTGCATCGGGTCCGCACGGTGATAAATAGGTCAACTCGCTCACCCCACCGTGTTTCTTCCACGAAGCCCGACATGGAACAAATCTTCCGGGAAAGAACGCCCGTGCTGAAAACCCTCAAACTCTTCACACCGGGAGGCCTGCCAGACTGCCCGCAGCCCTTCCTGGCTACGGCACATTCTACCACCATACACCGGGTATCGTACGTCGCGGCGGGCGGGCGACACAAGACTGGCAGTTCGCGCGGTTTTCTTGATCTCGCTCTTGTTTCTGAACGCAGTGAGTACGCTAGTGGCAAGGCCCGGAGCCCAGGGCGTTGTGGGCGCGCAGAGATCGCGGGTGGACATGGTGCAGGGTTAGTGGGCATTGCTGGGAAGGCCAATAAAGCGTACAGGGTTGGTGGGTGTGATTAGCCTGTGGGGATAAGATGTCAGCCTGCTCGCGCAAGATGCGGTGCGACCGCCAACGAGGCAAGCTGCAGGTTGGGGGCATAGCTGCGTATGTAGATGATCTCCTGCGTTAGCAGGCCGAAGTTTTCGTCGCTTGTTGACCACCTTTTTGGTCACGCTTACGCTCCGCTTCCTAGTTCGGATTGCCCATGCAGATGTAGTTGAACGTGATGGTGCCCGATGTGTGCACTTTGACGGTGAAGCTGGAATTCGTGCTCGTAACCCAATAGGCCCCGACCGAAGTCGGATCGCTCGTCGGGGTCAGAGTGCAAATTGGTGCGTTGTTGAACGCCACGGAAAAGTTGACTGTCGCACTTGTGCTGCTGGTGATGGTCACTGTTCCTTGAGTGTCTGACGTATTGCTTCCGACATGACCTGGAGCTGTGAACGCTGTGGCGGACAAACCATACGGCCCTCCCCCGCTGTTTGCCGTCAACGTCCAAGATTTCAGCCTTTCATCGTACTTGAGATAGTCCGCGTTTCCCGACGCCGGTGCTATGGAAATCGGGTATACGACTCCCGTTGAACCCCAGGTCTGGCCATTAAACGCCATCCCAGTAACGGACGGCCCGTAGCCGTAAGCGCCCACTAAATCTTGCCAAGGCCCCATAATGAACTCAGCATAATAGGGCGGAAGCAAATTACCGCCATCACCGGAATACAACGTCGGACTTGCCTCGTTCTGAATCCACATCCCCGTGGTGCCGTAGCCAGGAACACCGGAAAAGAGCACGTGCAAACCATCTGCGCCTGCATTCGGCCACCATGTGCTGGTGAGCCAATTGCCTCCCGACGAGTGGCTGGCCGGGTGCTGGGACAGTTCAATTGTGTCGCCGTTCGCCCAGTTCACGGTGTTGGGCATAAGCGTGAAGGCATTCGCAGCTATCCCTCCAGACGACTGGACGGAAGTTACTTGCGCTCCAGGATAGAGCACGTAAGAACACCCAGAGGAGGGAATGCAAGCCGTGGACTGGCCCGATGCGAAAGCTTGCCAATTCCCCTGCCCGACAATCGAAGCGGCCAGTGACGTGCTGCTGGTGGAGTAAAGTACGGGAAACGCTTGGCGAAGCGCCGTCCCCCCTGTCGTTGCCGCCGATACGGTATCTGCGGTCAGTTCCAGGAAATAGCCCGATAAGCCGCCAGCCGCGACGATGGCACCGCTCGCGTGCGGAGCGGCGAAAGTTGCCGTGATATTGCCACTGCCCACGGCGCTGGGAATGACAGTCTCATAAGCGCTGCCGTCGCAAACGACTAAGACCGTGGATGTCGTGATCCCCGAGGTGCTGGCGACCGTGACGGTCTGCGAACCGGGTGCCGGGATTGCCGCGGTAGTCGTCGTGTTGACCGTCGAGACCGGCCAGGACGTTCCCGACCCCGTGAAGGTAACTGGCGTGCCGCCAGTATTGTTGGTGATGTTGCTGATTGTGCCCGCCGAGATAGTCTTGCCAGAGGTCGTGTCAATCAGGTAGCGCCCCGCGCCTTGCGTCCCTGATCCTGCTGTGGGGTTGAGCGTGAGACTGGTAGCGCCCGTGGCCCCGCCCGAGCTGATAGTACCTTGGTATGCGACGGTTCCTTGCAATACATAATTCTCCACTCCGAGCGCCCCCTCCTCACCCTGCGTGGCCCACCCACCGTAGAAGTTGTTGGTGGCGTAAAGAGGAAAGGAATCGCCAACAGAGTACTGGTTCGTAATAAATCTGTTTCCAGGGTCGCCGGGAGTGTAGTTATCTACAGTTGCCGTAATCGCTTCGCCCCCCGATTTGTCGTAGTAATATGGACTCTGAAGCTCAAGGTTAACCCCGCCATCAAAGACATTCATAATCGGACTGAAGACCGTGTGGCCCTGACCACCACTCGCGGATGAATTAACGTAGACATCATCGGTCCATTGGTGCCACGAGCCTAGTAGGTTGATTGAGGTTTGCTGATCTCCGTCGCGAAAGTCCTGAACTTGAATGTTCGAGCTGGTTGTTCCCGGATTGCCGTTGCTCCCCGGCACCTGCTCAGTCGCCGGGTAAGAGCCCGGCACGACAACCCGGCAGGGAGTTGAAGTACCACAGGCCGAAATCGCCGAGGCAATTCCTGTCGTGCTCTTGTTGCCGAGCTGGTCGGCAAAGTAGGTGCCGTTCAACCCCTTGAAAATCGACCGCCCGGTCGAATCCAGAGTGATGGGTGGTGAGAAAAAACTCCGGACATCATTGACCGCCGTAATCGCCGAAGCGTTCGTTACCACCGCCGCGATTGGAATCTGCCCGAGGTCGAAGCCTGAAGTGTTCGACGTCGGCACGCAGGAGCGCAAGGGATCGAGGTAGACAAAGTTTGTTGCCGCCGCCGTCATGGTCAGCGTGCCGCCCGCGTAGGTCACCGGTGCGAGCGGGTTGCCGCACAGCGCGGTGCCCGTGCTTAGGTTTAACGTCAGCCCTGTGCCAGCGGTGGGCCAGTAGCCTGGGGCGACGCCGTTCACGTACTTGGCGTTAGCCGCATAGAGCGGCTGGCCTTGCTGCGCCTGGGGCTGCTGGCCAAAGAGCAGTGGCGAGTGGCTAGCGGCTAGTGACAAGCAGAACAAAAGGCAAATGGCAAATGGCAAATCGCAAATGGCAGAATTAAGCCAGAGTATCGCGAGATTGGATGCACGCGCCACGCGACAGACCGTGGCCCGCAACAATTTTGTGTTTTGACTTCTGACTCTTAACTTTTGACTTCTCACCATACCAGCACCTTTCCTGTGAGGCCCGCGTCGGAGGCCACAAGATAAAGATTCACGCCGTCGTAGCTGGTCGGCGTCTGAAACCAGATTGCGCCGCCGCTGGTCATTTGAATGACTGCACAGACGGGAACACGGCCGAGCAGGTGAGCAACTGTGCAATTGCCCGGCGCGCTGGATGCCACACTAACCGTGCCGAACAGCGGTGTGGCTTGCTGAACGGCAATAACCGCTGAGGAGCTGGTGGTGACGGAGCCGATCAGCGCATCGCCACCGGTGGCCCCCACCGCGCTCGACTGGTAGTAGAAGCCGCTGACGGAATTGTAGAACAGGTAACTTGTTTGGCTGGCCGGCGCCGGCGGGAGCGTAGGTGCAGTCGCAGCCGCGTAACCCGCGCCCTGCGCATAAAGGACGCCGGCCGTGATCCCAGGGACCAAAGTGCTGGAAGGGGACAGGACGAAGCCGGAAATTAATCCATCGAATCCGAGTTCCAGGAATGGCGTAAGTGGCAGATCACTCATGAATGCGACATTGGCATCCAGCAGCGCCCAGTTTTGGTCCTGGTCAGCCTCGTTGCTGGTCAGGCCGTGTTGGGACTGCATTAGACCCTTGCGGGGAAGAACTGTGCGAGTTACGGCCATTTTAAGCTCTCAGCAGAAGTCGAAAAGTCGAAGAGTTGAAAAGTCGAAACTTCAACTTTTCAACTTTTCAACTCTTCAACTCATTGACCTTCAACTGCTCTCCTCAATTAGCGCTACTCAAGCTCAGGCGCAAGCAGACAGCGTAGACCTTGATGATGCCGTCGTTGTTCACAACCTCGTTTCCATTCTGCCAGTAGGTTGTCCGAAAAGTTACCAGCCCCGTCGCATCGTTGATGTCCCAGCCGCCGGGGAAGTTATAAAGCTGGCCGGGCTGGGAGGTTGACTGAGCGGGCGGAGTCGCCTGGCCAGGTACGAATCCCGGCGCCGGCGAGCGGTTGCTGTAGATCATCCAGATGAACTGGCACTCCGCGCGTGAGTAGGCGTAGCCGTCATCGGGATCGATCGGGGTAGGGATCGTGTTGCCGTTCGCATAGAAGCCCATGAAAATCAGCTTGCTGCGCACCATGCCAAACTTGGCGTTGTGCGAAATCTTCAGCATTGAATCATCGGTGAGTGGCTGGCCGGCAGAAATCGCGCTGTCGGCGAGATCGAAAAACCCAGGAATTGCACTTAACATGAGTTGAGACATAACGCTCCTTTCAGCATCAGCAATCAGAAAATCGTGTTGCCCGGCGTCCCATCGCTGTTCTCGCCGCCCATCGCGGCAGACGATATGTACATGTACTGCGCGCGCTCCGCAGCAGTGGCGCTGGGGTAAGCCGGAATGCCCGCCGTGGCAGCGGCAATGAAATAGGCCTTCGAAACGAAGATAAACCGCGTATCGAGGAGGCTGAAATCCACTGTGCCCCGACTGTAGTCCGGCTGCTTGTCGATCACTTCGCAGACCACATTATTGAGCCCCAGCTTGCCTGTCGTCATGTCGAGCACTTTGGGATGGCTGAGCCAAACGTAATCCCCCAGCTCGACCTGCAAGGTCAAGAGCTGCGCAGTGAATTTATAGACAGGCGGGCCGAACGCATGTCGGCGGAAAATGCGGTCGGAAAGCAACCAGGAGAGCATCATGCCGCCACGCGCCACCCGCAAGCCGGTGGACTGGACTTGCTGCTCGAATGCCTGGCGATACTTCTGGAGCGAAGTTTCCTGCTCGTAGCTCACCTCGTAGCCGTAACTGCGCGCCGAGGTGGTGATGCTGCCTTGCTGGACATCCAACTGGAGGGTAACCACGTTGATGATGCTCCGGCGCTGGGTCTGCGGGATTCCCATGACGTTTTTCGAGCTAAACGAAAACACCGGCGTCTGCTCGACAGGCGGCTTCATGGTCTTGAGCGAAAGTTGGCCATTCGCGCGCACGATCCAATAAAGCCCCAAAGGCTTGAAGATTTGCTCCTCGATGAACTGCTTGCCGTCGATGGGGCGCGTAATCACAAAATCGAACCAAACCCCGGAAAATTCGCCGTCGCGAAGCGCCAGCATCCCAGGCACGTCGATGTACGGGTTGGGATTGATCAGGGTCGAATCCTGGCCAGGCTCATAGATGGCCCAACCTTCCGGCGGCGGAAAAGGCTCGTAGTCCTGTTGCGACTGGTAGACGGACACAAGGCTTTGCATCACGTAATTCGTGGTCAGCAGGGCGGGATCCTGGCCCACGCCCAATTCGTTCTGAAGCACCGCGAGGATAATATCGATGGGGTTGCCTGCCACATAGCGCGGGTTCTGGTCGCTCACCGAGTAGCCGTTTTCGAGCCATGAAGCCCCAATCGGCTGTTGCGCCATGGGGGCGCCTCGCGCCCACCACAGCGGGCCGCCACGCAGCCAAATCTGCATTCCCTGGATAAAGCGCTGCACGTCCGCGCATTGAATGGTAATGCGGCCATCTGTGTCCTGGCCCACCTGGGTGATCTGCATGGTTTGCAGGGTAACGAAATCGCCCAGGGCAAGCCCCGGAAAACCTTGCTCGAGTTTGATCATCCTGCCCACCAGCGTGTCCTGAGCCGCCAGACCCTTGAGCGTGCCGTTGGGATCGATGCAAGTGACGGTCATGCTGCCTAGCGAGGATGACCCCTCGAGCTCGTTCACCGATTGGCTGGCTCCCTGGGGAATCTGCAGGTAGGGAATAATAGTTGGGCTGTTAGCAAGGGAAAGCAGCAGCCCGGGACTGGTCGAGACCAGGTAAAACCACGCCGTGGAGGTGAAAGCCGGCCAAACTTCAAATTCATAAGGCAAATCGCGCGAGGCCAGTGAATACATGAGCAACGAGCCATCGCCTGTGGTAGAGCGCACGGTGCGCTGGCTGGTGATGAGCGTGGTGAGGTAGGCATCCAGGCTGCCGTAGACCCCGGCAAAATAGCTCGCGACTCCCGAGACATTGTATAGGTTCAGGAGCGCCAAGAGCATGCCCCAGCTCTGCTCCTGCGAGACGCTCAGAGGAGAGCCTGAATACCCGCCCGGTGAATCGTTGAAAAACTTGAAGCCGCTGAAGGGAGTGAGCTGCTGGTAAGCTTCATTGTAGGAATTCGTCGCTGAAGAGAGCAAAATCCGCTGGTTCTGAAGCAGGAAGTTCTGGTCAACAAATTCGAGGCATTGTAGCGCCAAGTCGTCGCGGCCGATGGCATCGCAGAAAAGCGCTGCCCAAGTGCCCGCAGCGTCGCAAGCCTGGCTGGTATCAAGCCCAGCGGGTGGCGTCGCTGTCGAGCCTGCGCCCTGGGCAAAGTGGCCAGGCACGCCGCCGCTCGGCGCGATATAGAGATGGGCAACAACCTTCGTGGCAATAATATCTGTGACGGTCTGCAATTGCGAGGCGGTGGCGTTCAGCGAGGCTGCCTGCGCGGAGGTGATCAAACTGGTTTTTTGAAGCTGAATAGCTGCGGTGGGCAGAATCGTGGCGCTGCGCATGAAAGCAAAATAGAGGTCGATCTGATGCTCGGTCGAAACGCGCTGCATGAGTCCGGGCACGAACTGATAGCCCGGATTCTCGTAACTGCCCCAGCCGAGGTAGAACAGCCCATTGGTGAGGTCACCGGCTGTGGATTGCAAGGTGAGCAGGAAATTGATCATGCGCTGGAGGTAGAGCGCCGGGCTGAAGTCCTGCGTGATCTGCATATAGACGCAGTAGGCGTAACATACCCAGGCCATGGCTCCGGTGCGGATATAGGCTTGGTCCACGAGGCCATAGTAAGTATCGTAGCTGAAGGCAAGTGAGTTCGCGGGCTCGAGGTTCCCCGCCGAGAAGTTGTCAAAGTAAATGTCTCCGGCCGCAGTCAGTGTGACCACGAATCCGGTGATCGAGGTGAGTGTGTCGCCCGCGACCGTCGAGACGAGTTGAGCGAGGTTGACGAGGTGAAAGCGGTAAAAACCGTTGCCCGGTCCGACAGCGATGGTGATCACCGTCTCCGCCAGCTCCACCACCAATGCCGGCGACTCCGCCGCCGAGGTCACCTGAACGCTTGTGACTTTGCCGGCTGCCGTCGTGATGGCAATAGCGAAGTTGAAAGTTACCTCCTTCGCTTCCTTATGCTCAAACTGGACCTGGGTGTCCGTGGTGTCCGGGAAGCCGCTGCCGGAATAGGTGAAGGTATCGTTTGCGGCAACAGCATGGAAATCGACCACCAGGCCGGTGCCGTAAGGCGGCTCGGTGGGATCGTTTATGTCGGTTACGGAATCGGCCGAGTTGCTCTTCGTCCACCGGCTTGCCGATTCCCCATCTTCGCCATTCTCGAAAATAATTGAAGCAAGGTAGCCGGGATTATCGAGAATCTCGTCAAGCTGCTGGATGATTCGCGCCGCCGCAACAAAGTTGCCTGACCCCGCAAAAGCGATAATCGCCAGCGCGCAATCGTAAATATAGCTGCGGTTTTGGAGCGCGGCGGCGTTGCTCTGCGTGGGATCCGGGAAGTAGAGCGGGTCGGACGTGGGCACGATAAAAGAAAGCGGCAGGGAAGGGAAAGCCCAGTCAGCCGCCACCGACGTGGAGACCTGCGTGGGGCCTTTCACCGGGTCGTCGTACATCACACACACGTACACGGTAGGAGTGCCGGGCTCGATCGCCAGGCTCGAGCCGCAGCGGGCGTGGTAATCGTCCTGGACGATGATGGGGATGTTGTCTTCCTGGAGGTACTCGACGTCCGTCTTCGAGTAAATGCGGGCAAAGTAGTCGGTGAGTTTGTAGCCCACACCGGTATTCGAGTGGCAAAGCCAGCCTGCGGGCAAGGTCGCCCCGGACCATCCAGACGATGGCTGCGCTACGCTCGTGGGATAAAGCACCGCCACTACCACGCCCCCGCCAGTCACTTGCGCCGCCCAATAGCCCCAGATGCCCTTCTGGACCAGCAGCGATTGGAACTGCGAGGGTACGGGCGTCTGGCCTATCAGGTTTCCGGCGGTGTAGCCCCCGACGCCTGGCGCGCTCCCCTGGTAATAGAAGAGGCCTGGCCCGCTCCCCTGATAATAGAAGCGGGCCGTTATGACGAACAGGTCGATGCGGTAATTCGTGATGGCCGTCTGGGGGTTGAAGAGATAGCCATAGATGGTCAAGCCGGGAAGAACGGGGTAATTCACTGAAGTGACCCCGGTGGTCCACGAGCCATAGATCGTGGTTCCGCTTGGATTCGCCTGGAGCATCATCGTGTAGTAGGCGCTGATCTCGGCATCGGTGACGGGCAGCACGGGCGGGAAAAGCGTGCCAAAAGGCAGCGTAATGGGCGAGAGGTCGATGGGGCAGCCGTCCGGGCCAAGCTGATCGTCCATCACCAGCCCCAAAATCCCCGGAGGCACCATGGCGATGCTCTCGCACAGGGTCTGATCCATCAGGTTGAGCTGGTTCTGCGAGGCAATGCCGCATTCGATGAATGGCGGTATGGTGGGAACGCAGGCCGCGCCAGGCAACAAAGTTACTGGAAAGCCCGTCTCGAGCGCGTTCGCCTCCCAGCCCTGCACCAGCTTCAATTGCTGGGAATACAGCCACTGGAGCGACTGCGCGGTGTCGCCGTAAAAATCGCCGGGATAGTACTGCGAGACTGTCGGCATAAATTCAGAAATTCATGAAAATGTAAAGTGTAAAGTATAAATTATGAATTCATCCTTTATCCTTTACCCTTCATCCTTTACCCTTCTTAGGTCCCGTAAAGACCAATGCCGTAGAGTATGACGCCGTAGCCGCTCGGCATTGCCGCTTGCTGGGCCGATACGGTGAAGCTGGCGATCGCAATCGAGAAGTCGGGGATCTCAACTATGTAGAAGGCCTGCTTCTGCGGTTGCGCCAGCGCTTGCGTCCAGGTTTGATTGCCGGAAATCATAAGAGCAGTTGAAAGTCAAAAGTCGAGAAGTCGAAGAGTCAAAAGTCGAAGAGTCGAAGACTCAAAAACCTGTCCGCACTCTTGGACTTTTCAACTTTCGACTCTTCGACTGCCTTCGACTCCTCATCACGTTACCACTTGCCGGAACTTAAGCTTGAACGTGTACTGGTCCGGCGACTTGTAGGCTGCCGTCCAGTTGGTGTCCTCCAGCCAGTAATTCGTAAACGCGGGCAGCGAGGCATCCGGGTAATAGCCGAACTGCCCTCCGCCGAGCGCAAATTGCATGAACTGATTCCATGCCTGCACATCCGCGCCGATGCCCACCCACTCCATCTCGAACTCGAGGAAAGTGTCAATGCGCTCGAGCACGGCCTCGCGCACCCCGGCGCTGGAAATGTTGTCGTGCCGGACGGCGTTGTATTCGTAAGCCGGCACCTTGCGCGGCGGGCGTGCAAACGCCAGAACGACTGGCCCCGTTCCTGGATCGTAGACGATCTTTGGGTAACTCATCTTGTCCGGCTCAAAATAGTGAATAGTAAATAGTAAATTGTTCTTAATTTACTATTCACCATTCACTATTCACCATTTCCGCTCACCCTGTCGCGTACGGCGACTTCTGCACCGTCGTCGCATTCAGCGGCACGCCACGCTGCACGGCAGTATTGAGCGTGGTCGCAAGCCATTGACCCGCCTGCGCCTCACCCACCACCATCACGGTGAGCTGCCCGCTGGGTGGATTCAGCGCGCCTGCCGCACCGGGTGCAAGGCCGTACCCGCCTGTTTGCGGGGCGCCGCCACCGCCGCCGCCATAACCTCGCTCGCCATATCCTCCACCCGCTCCGCGTCCCTGGCTCGTACCTTTAGCGCCGCCGCCGGGAATCGCGGCTGCCGCTGCGCCCGCCACCCCAGCGATCGCGCCCCATTCCGCCGCCGCTTCAAAATCGGTCGCCGCTGCGACCGCAGCATCCGGGTCTCCGAAAAAGATCGCTTGCGCCAGAAACCACAGGCCTTGTGCCAGAGCGTTCAGCGCGTTGACGCCTGCCTGTTCCGCAATCGATGCCAGTGCGGCTTTTGCGGCCTTCTCCATGGCCTGGCCGACGTTTTCGCCGTAGATCGCTGCCGCGATCCCGGCCGCCGTCATGGCGTCGCCTGTCCCCATGAAGGCATCGACAGCTACCACCTTGAAGGTTTGCATGGCGCTTTGAACCGCATTGATCGACTGCGTCGTGTCACGCGCCCAGGTCTGGATGCTGGGCGTCAGCTCATTGACCATATCCTTCGATACCAGCCGGGCGATGCTGTCGAATTCCTGGAGCGGGGCGATGAGTTCCTGGTTCAGGTCGGCCCCCATGCTCGCGCTGCCGGTGTGGACTTGGAGGTGTTTGTGGCCATTTCGTCTCAGCTCTCAGTTCTCAGCTCTCAGCTTTCAGTGCTCAGCTATGTGCCATCGTCATTCCCGTCAGTAAGCCCGCGTAGCGGGCGTTAGAGCTTAGCCCATGGCGTAAGCCATGGGGGAAATGGCCGCTCTTGTCTGTGCTGCCAGCCCCAGCGGGGCGAAAGAAGCCCTCGGCGCGTATGAATCCTTCGTTCTGCCGCACCTACCGGGGCTGACGAAGCCGACGGGAATCCCTGGACCCCCGCCTCCGCGGGATTCAACCTGCGTCTCAGAAACACCCCGCGGATTCTCCCGCTCTAGCGGATCGAGATGGTTCCGGCGCCAATCATAAGTCCCACACTTATGCTCTTTACACCTAACCCCACTCGAGTGGACGTATGGACACCATCCATTTGGGTCACAAGCGCCACAGCCGCATCGGACGTTATCCATATCGCGCTCCTAGGAATCTTTGTGGCAAGTATCGAAGTCGCTGAACGTGGTCAGCATTTCAATTTTCCCTTTATCCGACACAATCAGGCTCCTTTTTGGTGACTGCTGAAAGCTGATAGCTGACGGCTGACAGCTTTTACCAGTAAATGTGTCTTGCCGTGCTCTCCTCTGTGTAATCTGTGTCATCTGTGGATAACAGCATCTGTGTTGCGGCTTCGTCAACTCGCCAAACAGCCACGGCGCGGAACAACATCTCGCTCGGGGTCTTCGCGTACCAGCGCGCCATCTGTGCCGCTTCCCGCAGGATGTCCTTGTTCGCTTGGACGAAAGGCGTCCAGGTCCTGGCCGTTTGCCAGAACCTGGCCTCGCAGGTACTTCAGAATGAATTCAGCGTCCTCTTTCGGGAGCCAGTTGGGATCGAACTGCGTCAGACCCGGATTAAGGGAAGGCTTAGGGTCAACGAAAGCCTCATTGAGCATCTGCTGGTCTTCGCGGACAAGCAGGAGCGTTTGGTCAGCAGTCAGTTCCGGTCTCGCACCCACGCCGACCAGATCCAGTTTTTCCCGCAGCTCGCGCGGCCACTCACTGCGGCGCAATGCCCAATAGAATTTGGTGGGCCGCCGCAGCACCACTTCAAAACCGCTTTTTGGAAGGACCACGCGCGCCGGCTCCTCGAACGCGCCAGCCTCGGCGAGCTTTCTGAAGTCACCCCCCGTTGCGATGCCGTTGGACCTGGACATGAGAACCCCCACGAAAGTTGAAGAGTTGAAAGTCGAAGAGTCGAAAGACGAATTTCTCAACTCTTCGACTCGTCAACTTTCGACTCTTTAACTCCTCCTTCAGACTTGTCTCCAAATCATTCCCACCTGATCCCCAGTCGGGCGCGTGGAATCCGCGACGCCCTTCAACTTCACCCCATACGTTGTTTCCTTGCTGCGCTGGAAGGGCAGCTTGATCGCCTCAGCCTGGTACGCCTGGTAGAGATGCGAGACTACGAACTTTCCCGTCACGTCGTGACGCGGAGAGATGACTGCTACGCCAATCTTGGGTACAGGAATAATGCCGCCGAAGGTGATCTGCTCATACGACTGCGCGCCGGAGGGCTGATTGGTGTCCGTACCGGTCGAGAAGGTACCCGGCGGAAAGAAGTTGGTCAAGTTGGCAAGGTCCGACTGCTTGATCGTGACGTCGATCTCGTAGGCGTCGGCAGTCATCACCACGTCGATGGGAGAGGCGACCTGGTCGGCTGCAATCTCCGCGTACTTGGGCGTCAGGGTGGAAGTGATCGCGCCTTCCGTAGCCCCGGCAAAATAGGCTCCGTACGCGCCCACAAACAACCATGCCGCGGTGCCATCCGTGATGGGCGGGCCAGGGGCGGTAAGCCACGGCGGCGCTGCCGCCCCGGATGTCCCGGCGACCAGGCACAATTCCGTGTTGTCGTTTGAGTCTTTAATCATCTGGCCGGCCGTGTAGGCGGTCGTCGCCGCCCACGCCGCCAGCCCGGCCGGCTGTACCGGCGAGCCGTCTGCCCCGATTACCAAGCGGTTGCCGTGGGCAGGCTCGGGCACGTAAAGCCACAAGCGGCCCGGACCTTGGTGAATTGCCGTTGGACTGAGTGGTGGTGCCGACATGGTTCCTCCGTCGTAATTCTGAATTGTGAAGTGTAAAGGAATGGTAAAGTGTGAAGGTTAAAGGATGAATCCAAGACCTTCCTGATCCTGTGCTCATACGTCATCGTTTATCCTTTACCCTTCACTATTCACCATTTCTTTACACTTCCTCTAGCTCCACCATGATCGACATCGTCGCTGCCATGGCAAAGCCGCTCTGAGGTCTGCGGCGAATTTCTTCAAACGTGTGACCTTCAGCAAAAATTTTCATGAGCTTTCCGCTCGCGAGTCCGGGCGAAAGCGCACCGCTCGCAAAGGGCGGCGAAGGCAAGGGAAGATTGGTGAGCAGGAAATCCCCCGGCGTCGATTCCCAAAGCGTGTCCAGCACCGCCCGCACGGCGCGCACGTAATCCTGGCTCATCTCGGCCAGGGTATTGCGGTCCTGGTGCGTGACCGCGATTACGCAAGTGAGCCGCATCGTCTGGTGCAGGGTACAGTTTGCCTCTTCGTCGAAAGTCACCGTATCGGGGGCCAGCAGAATCGCCGGAAACTGCTGTACTGGGAGCAATGCCAAATCGTATTCGGCGAAGGGCGCGTAAGAGCCCGGCACGCCGGAGATGAAATCCAGCGCCGCCTGAATATTGCGCTTCACCACAGCGAGTAGTTGCCGAACTACCTGCTTCGATAGGCCAGCGTTGTAGTAGGAAATCCAAGCCATCGCTAAAAGTCCAGAAGTCGAGAGTCGAAGGTCGAGGAGTTCAGAGCTTTTGCCTTTCGACCTTCGCCTTTTGCCTTTCGACCGCCCTTGCGGGACCAGCCCGAAATGCAACTTCTCAATTCACCATTCACCGTTTACCATTCACCATTCAAAAGACCTGATTCTTCGAAAAGACCTTATCCTCACCTCGGTCAAACGCGGTGGAGCAGTCGGTTTCGCCGCCGGCGATGCCGCCCAAAAGGGGCTCGATTTCGACATGCCGCGCCAGGCCGCTAAACAACGCATCGTAGAGGCCTTCCTTGATTTCCTTGATCTGCCGCTCGAAACTTTGCCGGTGCGAGCCTGCCAGCGAATACTCGCCTGGCTGGAGCGTGACGTCCCCCTGGAGCGCGTCACCGAGGTCGGCGATCGCGCCATCGCGGTTGAGCGCGCGCAGAAAATTCCCGGCGTCCACAGTAAGTGCGAGGGTGTCCGGGTCGATCAGCCGCGCCAGGAATGCGCCCCGTATCCTCGCCTTGCGGTCGTCGATCCAGTCCTGGATCTGCGTGTCGGAAATGGACCCCGCCGCGTTCCGCACAAAGCGAGGAAAAGCGGTACACACATCGTCAACAGTGCAATAGCTCATAAAAGTTTGAAGAGTAAAGGATAAAGGCTAAAGTCGGCACCGCCAGCCTTTTCCCTTTAGACTTTACCCTTCTTTGCCGCCTTCTGGTCGCGCGCCGCCGCCGCGTCTTCCCTCCGCTCTTCGGCTTTTTCTTCCCGCCGCTCCTCGGCTCGATCCTCCGCCGCGTCGGCCCTGGCCTCGGCCTTAGTTTGCTGCGGCCCGGCCGCAGGTAGAGGCGGCTTTACGCCGCCATTTGGCTCGCTCGGCAGACGACTGACGGCCTTACCCGCCTGCGCCGCCTCCGCTTCTGTCAGCTCGATTTCCGAGCCAGGCAGATACATTTTCTGATTGTGATTGACGGGTGTATTCACCAGGTATTTCATCGTGAAACGCTCCTTCTGGAAAAGTGGTTAGTGGCTAGTGGTTAGACTAGCCACTAGCCACTGCCTTTAATATTCGACGTGCGCCAGCACCGTGGTGACGCCGCTGGGCGTGAAGATGTAAATGTTCGTGGCGTCGAAGCCCGCCGCCACGCTCGACGTGTCCAAGCTGCAACCCGCCGCGTTGGCGCCGCTCGCCAGCGCCGTAAACCACACCCGCCGCGGGATGCGCGGCAAGCCGTGAGGCACGGTATTCGTCGCGCCCCCGGTCATGCCCGTCACGGTCAGGGTTGCGGTAACGGGGAAAAATCCCCGGTTGTCCGTCAGAAGTTCGTGCCCTGCTGCTGATACTGCGATGGCCATGTTCGTTTCCCCTTATAGAAAGTCGAGAAGTCGAGAGTCAATAGGAAGTCGAAGAGTCGAAAGTCAAAAAGTTGAAGGGCTTTTCAACTCTTCAACTTTTCAACTCTTCGACTCTTCAACTCTGTTACGCGCTCGCGTTCACCCACAGATACGCCGCGAGTGGCGCGATCACCTGCTGCGCGTAAAACTTCTTCACCCGAATGAAATCCGACTCGAGCGAGAGTTCGCGCCAGCGGAGCACTCCCGAGCGCTTTGCCCAGAAGAAGGTGTAACCCAGGCTGGGCACGCGGATGCCGGGCCGGGGCGGGCGGTAGAACAGCAAGGCGTTCTTGCCCATGATGTAGCCCAGGCTGTCCGCCTCGCCTTCGGGGTTGAGCTGGTAGAGCGCGGCGGAGACCAGCACCTTCTCCACCTTGAACACCCGCGCCAGGTCCTGCTCGTCAAGCTGGTTGCGGGCCCCATTGGCCGTGTATTTCACGCGGTCCAGGATGCGCGGATGGTTGGCCAGCACGTCGAGCACCGGCTGCGAAAGCAGCAGGTAGTTGGGGAAGTCGCCGATCTGCGTCTGCACCAAGCGGCGTTCCTTCAACACTTCGGCCACTGGGTCGGAGTTGATGTAATCCGACCACTGCGAGGTGCCCGAGAGCGTCTGGTTCTGGGTGAGCACGCTAGTGTTCACCACGTTGTTGAAAAACGCGATCTCTTGGTTCAAAGCGATGATGTTGGTGAGCTTTTCGGTCTTCTCGACTTCGAGCTGAGCGCCGGGATCGGCCTGCTCGCGCTCGTCGTCGGTGATCGAGTCCTCGAGCGCGTGGCCATCAGCCATATAGAACCCGCGCGCGTCCAGATCGACTTCGATCTGCTGGGCGCGCTGCCCGGCCGCGTAAGCGTCTTTGTAAGAACGGAAATGCTGTTTCGAGAACTTGAAGAACACATCGTTCTTCTTCATCACAGGCACCACCGGCAGCACTTCTTCCGCCACAAACGCCTGGTTGCGGTAGGCAATACTAATTTGGGTCAGTGCTTCGTCAACGTGCAGTTGGTTGAGACTGGGCATAATCCCTCCTTTTCGGGATTTTAAGTCTAGAGGATAAGGTGTAAAGGCTGTCGTTCTTCAGCCTTTATCCTTTAACCTTTACACTTTTTCCGCCCAGCGTTATCCGGCACAGCACGGCGGGCAGGTTGATAAGCGGGCGAGCGCGCCGGCGGTCGCCCGACGTAGCGCAGGGCTCGCTTTCCAGCCCTGCGGCTCTTCGTGCAACGGATTCAGTTATCAGGATTCAGGGGGCGTTCTTCCTGAATCCCGAATCCTGAATCCTGAATCCTAGCCCTTGTAGCTGTACGGCATCACCAGCACCCGAATCACGTCGCCAGCCTGCGTGGCCGCGTCGATGGCAACGCCCACCACGTTAATCGTCACCCCGGACTCGCTCACCTGCTTGACCAGTCCCTGGGCGTTGCTCACGGCCCCGTAGGTGGTGGCGGCAGCGATGTTCACGAGCGCCCCGCGGCTAATCTGCGCCGCCGCTACGATACGCGAGATGCCGAACATGCGCGTGCGGATGTTGCGCCCCTGGCCGCTCGCCGGAATGGCGCCCGTGGGCCAGGTGGCACCGCTGGCCAGCGTGTACACGCCGCCCGAATAGTCGGCCATGGCATCGGGCAGAATGGATTCCTGCGCCACGCCGAGGAATGCCCCGTTCGCCCCGCTGGGCACGTTGCACCCATCGGCATAATTCGTAGCGGATGGCGCGAGGCAAGTGAATTTGCCAACCTCGATGTTGGCGTCGAGATGGTAACTTTGGTCGATCGCAGTTATGTCAGACATTGTTGCTCCTTTTCAAAAAAGTCAAAGGTCGAAAAGTCGAGGAGTCGAAGAGTTGAAAACAAGGGCCTTCAACTTTTCAACTTTCAACTCTTCAACTACTCTTCCTCTTCGCTCGTGGATTCCGCCACCGCGACGATTTCCTCCGAGTATTCCCGCCACAGGTCCGGCTTGCGCTTCGTCACTTCCGAGAGCGCCACGCTGATCGAAACCTTGTTCTCTTTGGCGTAGGCGTTCACTTCCGCCATCAGCGCCTGCTGCGCGGTGGGCTGCTCGCCACCGGCCGCGTGGCCGTGGCTTCGCAGATCCACCACGGGGCGAGCTTCCTCGACCAAGGCGGTAAAAGCCGCAGCATCAGAAAGCGCCACTTTCAAAGCGTGCGCGCGGTTTTTCGGCAGCACCTTGCCCGCCTTCACCGCGGCATCCACCTTGCGCTCGGCTTCCTGGGCCAGCATGATCGTGCTGAACTTGACCTTGCCGGCGTCGGCCAGGGCTCCAGCTTCGCTCAGATTCACCTTGCCTTCGTGGAGAGCGGGCAGCAGTCCCGCGAACTGGTCTTGCGGAGCCTCGACACCACGCTTCACCATGGCGGCGATATCCACCAGCGATTTGCCAGCCATGCCAACTTCGCTGGCGAACAGCTCCGCCGCCTTCGTCTTGCCGTCCCCGTCGCCGTTTCCGTTCCCGTCTTTCTTGGTCCATCCGTCCGGGCCGTCATCGGCAACACCGAGTAAATCATCACCGTCGAACACCCCGATTTTGCCCTTGTGGCTAGCGGGCAAATCGTGTTTCTCGAGGTGCGCATCAGTGAGGCACTTCAACTTTAGACTCTTTGCCATTGTCGTCTCCTTTGCAGACAAGGATTCAGGATTCAGGATTCGGGATTCAGGTCCTGAACCCTTACTCCTGCCCGCTGAATCCATTCCTGGTTGCTGATAAGCAACCGAAACTTGATTGACCGGGCCAGGAACGTGGAGCTGCTGTAAACTCACAAAAACCCGGCCCGGCGTTTCTTCTGATTTCTGATTTCTGATTTCTGATTTGTGATTTCCGACTTCCGACTCCTGCACTTCACAAAGATGAATCTCCGGTAGTTCTTCCAGGAACGGCTTGTTAACCAGCGCCACAGAGGTCAGCGTCGTCCCCTGCACCTTCCCCGTAACCTTGTCCTTCGCCCCCCAGTGAATTGCGGGGCTGATATACCGGTACTCCCGATTGGAGATGAGCGTACGCGCCCGCTCAGTAGGCTCGTACCAGCCCCACAAGATGTAACGAGCAGTCGAAGAGTCCAAAGTCGAGGAGTTGAATCCTTCAACTTTTGGACTCTTCGACTCTTCAACTTGTTTTTGACTTTTCGACCCTCTCTCATTCCCATAGGGCTCGGGCGGATCGAACTTCACCACCCGCCCCGCCGAGAGCACCGGGCCGCCCGTGCCAAACGGCACTTCCGAGGCGTGCTCGTAATCCACGTTGATTTCGGCGGTGGCCTTCTTGGCGAAGTTAGCCACGATCTGTTCCAGATCCTCGAGGCCAATCGAAAACTTCTGCTTCGCCCCGCCCCAGGTTCCCGTCACCGCGATCGGGATGCGAACCAGCCCTGCAGCCGGCACGTCTGCCAGCAGCGCAACAAAACGTGGAAAGGTTGAAGTGTGAAGGGTAAAGTCTGAACCACAGCCTTTATCCTTTACACTTAAGACTTCAGAGCTTATTGACGGCAAATCCATCCCTTCGCTCTTGTAAAGCGATTTAAGCTTGGCAATGGCGGCTTCCTTGCCTTCCCCTTCGTATTTATTCCCGCGGTAGCCGCTGTGCAAGGCCGCCCAAGCCGCGCCCATCAAGTGGTGGTTCAGCGGCCCATCCGCAGAATTACGCACGGGAAGGTGTCCCTTGCCGTCGCTGTCGATCACCAGGTACTGCTTTGAGCTGTCCGCCATGTTCAACCTCTGAATGGTGAATAGTGAATGGTGAACGGCGCATCCTCGGTTTTTGTCCTTAATTCACTATTCACTATTCACCATTTCTTCCCTATGCCACGATCTCCAGCGTGATATCTCCCTGGTACTTCTCTCCGATCGAGGAAACGATCTGCACGCTGATCGTGTGCCGCTCACCCACCACGCCACCGCTGGCTCCGTCCGTAACCTGGCCGGCCACGGTGAACGTCACAGCAGTACCGGAACTCCCAATCGCCGGCGCCGGCGTCACGGCGATCACGTCGTCAGTCGAATCCAGTCCCGTCAAGTTGCTTGTGGCCGTGACGGACGTAATGGAGGCGATGCTATTCCCCGGCCCAACGTCAGCCGAGAAATCCAGCGAAACCGCGAACTGTTCGAACGGGGCCTTGTAGATCGTCATGGTATTGGTTCATTTGCTCAAGTTTGAAGTCTAAAGGATAAAGGGTGCGGGACCGCGATTTCAGCCTTTACCCTTTATCCTTTAACCTTTCAGTGCACCGGCGCCTCTCCGCTCTTCGGCTGACCGGGAACTGCACCCGTTTTCACCTGGCCCGGAACCGTCCCGGATTTCGGCTGCCCCGGCACAACGAATCCGTGCCTCGGCAGAACCACCACGGCGGCCCGATGGGTCCAGATACCAACCAGCGAATCCGAGAAAGCTAAGGTTTCCGCGTTACTTCGGAATGCGGCCAAAGCGCGGACGAGGCTGTCGGAAGTAGCCAGCGTTTCAGTCTCCGCCCGAATCGCGGCAAACATGCGGGTCAAGCTATCACTGAAGTTGAGCGTCTCGCTATTCTGGCGCACGTAACCCGCCATGCGCGCCAGGGCGTCGGAGGCTGTATTGCTCTCACCGATGCCCCGCCCAAAGGCCCCAACCCGCGCAATCGAATCGAAGGTGGTATTGCTCTCGGTGTCAGCACGCGTAAAAGCCCCTACCCGCGAAATCGAATCCGAGGCTGTATTGGTCTCGCTCTCATTGCGCCCGTAAGCCGCCACCCGCGCAATCGCGTCGGAGGCGATGTTGGTCTCGGCATCGCTCCGCCCAAAAGCCGCAAGGCGTGAAATCAGGTCGGCCGCTGGGTTGCTCTCCGTAACACCACGGCCAAAAGAAATGTGGCGTGCCAGCGCATCCGAAGCCACGTTGGTTTCGCTGTCAGTGCGCCCGAAGCTCGCCTGGCGGCTGATCGTATCCGAGGCGGTGTTGGTCTCCGTGTCGCTACGCCCGTAAGCCGCCACCCGCGCCAATGAATCGGAGGCCGTGTTCGTCTCACTAAACGCAACGCTGCACGACTGGTAAAGTGGGGCTACTGCCACCATGATAACCGCGCTGTACGTTGCCCCAGTTGTGCTCCAAGTCGCGGCAATTGATCCATAAAAAGTCTGCACAAGATATTCGGTGTAATAACTGTAAGAATCACTAAGTACAGTAAAATTCGTTCCCGCATTTAGGCTACTCGATGTGCGAGTGGATGCCCCAAAAATGAGGTCACCACACAAAGTTGTTGACGCTGGACCGGAACTGAGGTTATCCGTGCCCGCCCCCGACACATATAAATTGGCTGCCGAACTGTACTTATCAATAGGGCTACTGGTGGCTCCTCCCGTAAACTCTGTTACTGTTAATTCCATTGTCAAGCTGTTAGGATTGGCAACGCAAAGCGCGTTGCTAGAAGTTGTGTGAGTGTTCAGGGCGTAGAAAACCTCTATTGCGGCGGTACTGCTGCTGTAGAGGACCAAGCCTGGTCCGGCATCCTGGTAGCTATTTCCCGCCGTATCATAAGGCATAGAAATCGCTGCGGTACCGTTCTCCTCAACTTCCACAAGAATGATGCTGGGATTCGTGAGAGTGGCCCCAAAAGTTGCCGCGCATTGAGGATTCGCCGTTCCGACTCCGTTTCGATTATTCCTCCCGGTCCAAGTGCCCCAGGCAGGCATCGCCGCCAACACCAGAATCAGAGCGAAAATGAGCCGTTTTATCATTTGCGATTTCCGATTGGTGATTGGTGATTGCGTTCTTCAATCGCCAATCACCATTCACAAATCACCAATTAGAAGGTGATCGTCCAAGTCACCGCAAGCGTATCGCCACTCACCAGGCTCGCCTGCGTAAACGTGTTCTCAAAACAGAGCGTCCCGGAGCTGGAAGCGTTAAGCATCCCCGCGTTCTGCGCCGCCTGCGTGCCGGTAGCCGTGAAAGTGTAGGCCAGCGTGTAGCTCGTGGCATTGGAGGTGTGCGCGGCAGTGGCCAGGGCACGCGCCAGGCCGTTCGTGGTAATCTCCGAAGCCAGGGCTGTATCAGTCGCCGCAGGCGTGGCCCCGGAATTGGAGAGCGCGATGTAGGTGCAGACGGCTGCCGTGCCTCCCGCCATCTGCCCATACTGCCAGTTGATTCCCGCATTCGTCCGCAGGTTGTGGCCCCAGTAATCGAGGAAGACCGTGCCATCCGCGTGCCGCGCAACGACGTGGACGTAGTGCGGCAGGTTGGCGCGTCCCTCGGCCATTTGTGATTTGTGATTTGCGATTTGCGATTGAGGGAAGGTCTTTGCGAACATTTGATCCACAAAATCCTTGAAGGTCAAGGCGCCATCCGCCGCAAACGCCACCGGCGTCCAGATGGATTGCCCCTTCCAGATGTTCTCGGCATAGATCGCCGGATGGTCTTGCACGGTTCCATTCACGCCATTCAGCGCATGGTGGCCGAAGTACGCCAGCCGCCCGCCATTCGCCAGCATCGCCACAGCCGCGAAGCCCGCTATGACCAGAATCGAAGCCACTACCTCAAACCTTTTGCTCAGTTGTTTTCGCATTGTCGCTCCTTTGTCAAAGTCGAAAATCGAAAAACGAAACTCGAAATTCGGGGCGGTTTTCGATTTTCGAACTTCGATTTTCGAACTTTCATTAGTTCACCACCCAGTAGTTGAAGCACACAGGATTCATCGAGAACGTGCCGAGATTGATGATGAAATATCCAGCCGCCTGGCTAGCCAGTCGAGGAGCCGTCAGGCCAGTATCGGCACTCGTGTTGCACGTCACGCTAGAAATCGTTGCAGCAGCACTGGGCTGAACGAAAATTTCGTCAGCCGTTCCTAAGACTGCACTGGTGCTGACCTTGCACGTTCCTGTCGAAGCCGACACCGAGCATGAGAATTGACCTGCTTCCGCAGCAGAACAGGCTACCAGCGAAGGATTAGCAGCCGAGCCAGTGGCGGCGCAGTTGGTGGCCGTGCCAGTCAAGCTGCCCGTGATCGTTCCGCTCACGGTCAGGTTCCCTGCTATGGACTCCGTGCCTGTCAAACCCACGGCTGCGGGCGCTGCGCCTGGCGTTGTCCCGCAGGTATCGACCAGGCTAGCAACCCCGGTAGCTACCGTGGCCACAATCCCCTCAGCGCCAGATGACGTACCACGAAAGATTTTGTAGCCCCCGACCGCACCGTTCACGGCGCTCCATGCAAATGTTATCTGCTGCGGGTTTCCGTCATTCAGCGTCGTTACCGAGGTTTCGGTTGACGGCGCGGTCCAGTACCCGAGGCCGTCACCAGCCTGTACCTTATAGTAATAGGCAGTGTTGGCGGCGCACGATGCGCTGGCGTTGTCGGCTGGCGTGATAGTGCCGTTGACTGGCACACTCAGTTGATATGTTCTCACTGAGCCGGCAATGTCCAGGCTGGTCTCCGGAGTTTTTCCAATTCCAACGCCCCCGCCAGAAAGGTCCTGTAGGGTTAAATTGGCTGCATCAATGAGCAGTTTGTTGGTTGTGTACCCATAGGTGAACAGCTTGGCATAGGCGCTGCCCGGGGTGGCATTGTAGTTCCACCATAGCTGGAGGTTATTGGATGAGGCTTGCCCGACCTCAACCCCACTGTTGGCGGCGCTTTCACTGACCTGGAAGTACGGGTTGCCGGAGGTCGCCGGCAACCACGGCTTGGTGTCCCCAACACTGACTGGAAATGGGAACTGCATTCCCGTGTAGGCGCTAGATGACCCAGCTAGCCGGCTCCACAGCGCGTAAGATTGTGGATTCGCGCCGCTGGTGCTGGTGAACTGAGCGAGGTTATAGCCATCAACCACCGAACCGGAGCCGTTATAGATTGTCCCTGCCAAGGTTATCCCCAGCAGGTTGGGGTAGTTGTGCCCACTCGTGGCCGAGGGCGTGATGTTCGCCGCAGTCACGGCTTGAGCGTTGCTCACAGGGGCCAGTCGGGTGTAGTCGTAATACGTCCCAGGCAAACCCGTGGTATTCCATTGCCCGAAATACTGGTTGTTTAGAGTGTTTCCCGTAGCCAGTGACCCGGTGTCGTGGCTTATCGCCACATTCCCCCAACTATTCGCATCGAAGTACACAGCCTCCGATCCAAACTGTGATAGACCAAGCAGGACATCCTGACAGGTAGTACAGTAAACACCCGCCAGAGCCGCGCCCTCCACGTCGAGACCAGTCAACTCACTGTGTATTACCTCATAGTTGCCCCCTGAGCCACCGACTTTGATGTGGACGTTTGTTCCGTCCCCACCATAACTGTTTGTTTGCGCGTAGCTCATATACATGGAATTCATGGGCTGCCCGGAGCCTGAGCCGGTCGGTTCGTCGTCAAGCCAAATCTCGGGCCTGGAGGCGTTGCCATGGGCCGCCGTCTTCGCGTAGGTTTGAATGTAGAAATGGTCCCAGTGAGAGTTTCCACCGCTCCAGTAGTCATTCTGCTGGAGGAGGTGCGCGCCCACGTTCACGTTAAAGGCATTTAGGTTCGTGGTCTCGAAAAACTGAAAATTGTTGACGTACCAAGCCGTGTCGGATGCGCCGATGGTGGGCAGACCGATGGCGAACAGGTACTCAGCATGGGAAAATGAGATGCCGTCAATGTTACTCCCGCCGAAGCTGAAGGCCGTCGCTCCGAAATTCTTGACTCCGAAATCAACGAATCCATCCTGGCGCAAATAATTACCCGTGATGCAACTGGCTCCCCCACTACAGTCAAACCATGTCCCTCCAGCGGGATTGGTCGGATTACCAGGTGGTACGGAGTTGATTGGGTTTGGGGCGTAGATTGTCGGAAGGTCGCCCAGCAGCGTGACGCCCGAAGCCCAGGTGATTGGGGACGTGATCTTGTAATAGCCTGCCACAGCCCGAACCGTTCCACCCAGCACTGCACTTGCCGCGTTTACCGTATTCTGCATGGCCGCCGTGTTGTCAGTGCCGATAGAGACGTAGCCGCCAGAAACGGTGTACAAACAGGGAGAGGCGACGGTTGCCACGCCGCCTGTCACCGAGCTAACCGTGGTCAACAAGGTCCCCTGGGCCGCCCCACCGCCATAAATGCTGATCGCCTTGGTCACGTCCGCGCCGGTGAAGGCCAAACTCGTGGAACTTATCTGGTAGCCGTTAGCCGAACACGCACCATCAGTTGACGACCTCTCATCGTTTACGGCGCCATAGTCACGGATGTCATAGACCTGGGTGCCGGCAATGGGTTGCGAGGCCGAGTTGGACGCAAGGGCCGCCTTGTTGGCCGGGAAAGAATAGCTGCCGCTGCCGCCACCGGCAACGAGGTTGACTCGGATCGCCCCATGCACTGGATCGTAGACTGCCAGGAAAACCTGGTCGGCATTGTGCGGCGTGGGATTCGTGCTGCCCCCGCTGAGCGTAGCGTTGGCTTTCAGCGCGCCGTTCACCGCATCGTAAACTTTGAGCAGCACCTGGTCGGCGTCATGCGGCCCCGCAGTTTGAGGCGGCGCAGAAGGGAATAGGGAATAGGGAATAGGGAATAGGGGCGATTTTCGGTTTTCGGTTTTCGATTTTCGGCTTTCAGGGCCCAGCCCGATCAGCTTCAGCTTCGGCTCAACGTAGGGGTTGGCCCGGTAGCTAAAAATGGTGAATGGTGAATAGTGAATTTCTAATTTCTGATTTCTGATTTCTGATTTCTGATTTTCACCCTCGGCCGGCCAGCACTTAGGGTTGAGCAAAAAACAATACAAAAACAAAAGCCCCAGGAAGATCAGCCACGGAAACCGCATTTCCCCACCGCCAAATCCCGCTCTCGTTTTAGAACCCATAATTTGCTCCCCGTTCGAAAAGCTCTTAGCTCTTAGCTTTCAGCAAGTCCACCACAGCGGACGGACTCCGGCGCTTCCGATTTGGAATTAGGGGAAGGAGTTGGAAGTCCAGAGTTAGAAGTTGAAGAGTTGGCCTGCGCCGCTCGCACCGTACCGTGCTTTCCACCTTGGACTTTCGACTCTTCGACTTTCGACTCCTGGACTCCGCCCGGCTCTAGCGGCCGCCCCTCCTTGTCCAGCTCCGCCCCCGGCTCGACAGGAACCTCTCCTTCCTCTTGCTCTTGCAGGCGCGTCTGGATGGGCGCCCAGCGAGGGCGCGAGGTTTTCGACTTGAGCGGCATGCCGCACTTTTTGCGGATCCAATTCTCCGTGTCATTGTCCGGTTGGAGCAGGTCCACGTCGAACTTGCCCACGTCCTTCGCCACCTCGAGCAGCTCGAGAGGATTAATCACGATGATGTTCGAGGTTACGAGGCGCGGGTAAGGCAGTTTCTTACCGGGCTGCGGCGTGTAGTTGTAATTCACGAGGCGCCGGATGGAGGTGTTGGAAATGGTTTCGTCAATCTTCCGCGAGACTGCTTCGAGCGAGAGATAGAAGAAATCGCGCATCGAGTTGCCCAGAGCGCGCGACCCGGTTTGCGTGCTGCCGAGCGCGAGGAAGTTCGCCAGCACCGAGCGCATGATCATTTCACTGTGGTGCTGGATGGAAGCCTGTGGGTCGCGGACCCGGCCGGTGATCCCGGTCAGCACGAACTCCCAGCCGTTGGGCAGCGAAAGGCCCGTACTTTCGTGCGCGGCGAGCATCTTCACCCAGTTCTCGGCGCTTTTGCGGTCCTCGGCGGAAACGTTGGGGCCTTGCTTGATGGTCGGCACGCCCAGGCCATTGCGCTCGATGCTGATGGCGTCGATGCGGTAAATCTGGCTCTTCATGTACCAGTGCTGGTAAGCCGCTCGCAGCACCGAGCGCCCGTAGAAATAAGCGCCTTCCATGTCATTCACGAAATAGGCAATCTTCTCCGCTGGCACCAGCACGTTCACAAAATTGTTGCCTCGGTAGCCGTATTGTTCGAGGTAGAGCAGCGATTCGCCGTCGTCATCAACGTGGTAGCGGTAGAAGGTGTAGGGCAGGCGCGGCGCCAGCTTGCGCAGCCGCACTTTGTCGCCGTCGATGTGCCACAAATCCTCGTGCGCAGCGCAGCCAAAATCCAGGCAGAGTAGCGCATTTTCTTTCACCGTCTCGAAGTTCTGTGTCACCCAGCAGCCGGTGCTGGTGGGCGATTCGAGGCCACCCAAAAGGTTTTCTCGGACCTCCTCAGCAATCTTTTTTGCCAGGCCAAAGCCCTCCTCATTTTCCTTGAGGCCGGGGACGATCTGATAGTCAGCCGCCCGGATGGGCAGCTTACAGGCGAGCAACGCTGCGCGCACATCCGCATCCGAGCGCCGCATCTTTTCGTAAATCAGGAAGCCGCTCCGCCCTTCGAGGATGGGGTTGTATTCGCCCAGGTCGCGGATGAATCCCGCAAAGTTCGCGGTGCCAACCGCGCCACGCAAAAAGGTGTCAGGTGTCAGGTGTCGGGTGTCAGGGCCTGCGGGTCGGACCTGGGGTTCCGGCACGGCGCCTTGGCCCGGCGCCGTATTGAGGCCTACTTCGTTGCCAATCGGACCACCCGGGAATAACGTCACCATGGGGTAGCTGATCCCGGGCGTCACCGCTTGCCGAATTGTTTCAAGTAACGACATAAGGAATTTGTGATTTGCGATTGGTGATTTCCGATTGGGCGTTCTTCAATCACCAATCAGAAATCACAAATCGCCAATGCTAAAACTCCGCCGGCAGCGGCGGGGGCATCCACGCCGCCGCTCTGGGCGTGCCCACGATCACCCCGTCACTCAGGTGTGAGATGGGCTGCTCGGCGGCAAGGTCGGCGAGGGCTTTCGCCCAGAACTCGTCCGCGTGGCCGAGGTCGGTGCGCTCAGCATCGAAGCGGGTATTGCCCGCTACGGTCACGAGCTTCTTGACAGCTCCAAAGGCGCGGGCGATTTCCGGGGCCTCGGGAATAAGATCCAACCGCTGTTCCATTCGTCTCTTGACGCGGTAAGCCATGTCTTCTTTGACGGCCGCGGTAAAGGTGACAGGCTCCACGCGTGCTCCGAACTCACGCTCCAAGGATTCGGCCAACGGGGCCCCCATGCCCGTCGAGTCAATGCAGGCGCGGCGCACCAGAGGACGCCCGTCAGGGCCGGGCAAGGAAAGCAGTTGGCGGGCGAAGTCGAGTTGCTCGGCGAAGGGGGTATTGGAGAAGGTGCGAACCAGGCGCGCCACGGCGGTTTTTTGCGCCGTAGGGCCGAGCGGCGCTCGGCCCCCATCCTCGCCGGGGCGAACGGCATTGGACCCCGCAGGGGCACGCCATAGCGTGCCTGCCTCGGGCCGAGCGCCGCTCGGCCCTATAGTGACGCTATCCAGCCAAAACACCGTGCGGTCGTGGTGGCGGCCGATATCGATGCCCAAGTAAAACTCCGAATCCGGGACTCGGGGCTCAGGGAGCCGAGAGTCCAAATCACGGCGGGGCGCCGAGGCCAGGAACTGGGGAGGGCAGTCCTTTGCGGCCTCGGCGCTTGCGCACTGGGCGACGAGTGCGGGCGGGATGAAGTTCTCCGCGATGGAAATGAACTGGCAGCAATACTCCTGTTGCCAGGTGGTTTCGTCGTCACAACCGGCGCGGAGAACGTGGAGATCGATGTTGAGACCCTGGCGGATGGCCTCGTAGATGTCGCAGCAGTGGGCACTCCAAATCGGGTGATCGGGAGATCGGGTGATCGGGTGAGCAGGAAACTCGAAATCCGAAATTCGCAAATCACCCAGACTTTTGAGTTTCGTTTTTTGATTTTCGGTTTTCCCCAGTTCACCCGATCGCCCGATCTCCCGATCTCCCGATTCCACGAGCCCTGCCGCCTTGGCAATCTCATAGAACTTGCCCTGCTGTCCGTTGGGCGTCGAGATGACCTCGAGGCAATAGCCGCGTGTGATGGTGGGAAAGAGCGCCGTGTAGATCTTGTCGGCATCGGAATGGAAAGCGAATTCGTCTAGTGTGACGTTGCCGGAGTAGCCGCGGGCAGTGTCGGGATTGGCGGGAAGTCCGTAGATGACGGACCCGTTGGCGAACCGGACTTCCAATTGCTTGATCAGCGTGCCTTCGAAGAAGGTAGACTCGCAGGCCCGAGCCAGAATCCCGCAGGACTGAACGTGTTCCTGGACCTTTTCCATCAGCAGACGCGACTGCCGCTCGCCCTTGGAAAGGAAAATCCAGGTGGTCCTTCTTTTCAGGCATTCCAGGAGGGCGCGGATGGAAGCGGCAAAGGAATAGCCGATCTGGCGAGCTTTCACCACGACCTTGAGCGGTGAATGATCCTCGACCCACCGCTGCTGGAAGGGAAGTAATTGCAAAGCAGGACCCAAAGGCTCAGGGATGGGTTCGAGGGTTGTCGCTCCACTGTCATTCCGAGCGCAGCGAGGAATCTCGCTCTGATTCTTTCTTCCATCGAGACCCCTTGGTACGCCTGGATCCCCGTTCCAGCTCGGTGCAGAGCGAGATTCCTCGCTGCGCTCGGAATGACATCCGCCTGGTTTGGGTGCTTCGTTGCTGGATTTCTGAATCGTCATGGGCGATTGGACATCCGGGATTTCAGATGCCGCAAGAAGCTCTTCCCTGCGGCAAGGTTCGGAGGCCCGCGTAGCTTTCTCTGCGCTCGCGACAGGTCGGACGGCAGGCCGCGGGTTGTTACGCTTTCGCGGAGGCATTGGCACTTTCCTCATAAAGCAATGGTTGACAAGCAAGTCCGTAAAGCTGTTGGATTCTCTGCAATATATCCGGCCCGAGGGGATCGCCGATTTGGTGTGCCGTGAGCTCGCGCTCCAGCCTCAGAAGGTCTCCCTGCATCTTTCCTTGCGTGATCTCGATCAAGCGTGTCCGGGCGCGGGAGTAATCCAAATCCTGCTTCGCCTTTTTCCTCTGCATCATGAGTATCTGGTGCTTGAGGTTCAGATTCTCGCACTCCATGCGGTAGCGCGCGGCTTCCCTCGGAGTCACCACTGAGGCATTCCGATTCACCCTCGAGTAACCGGTCAGGAACGTGGCCCTGGCGAGCCGAGCCTCAGCGGATTTGGGGTCCTTGTCGACGGACGACAGGAGCGCTTCGGCATCTTCAACCTGGCGGCGCGCTCGCTGGGTTTGGAGCACCCGGTTGCCTTGAAAATAGGCCTTGACGGCGTTGAGTGTGACGCATTGCCCGCCCCGCGCATTGACCGCCTCGACCACGTCCTCGAAGGTCGAGCCCTCTTTGAGCAGCTTGTAAACGAGGTCCTTCTCGTCCTTCTTGAGCTTGAGGACCTCGTTCACAACTTCCGTCCCGCCTGCCGCCACGGTCTTTGCCGTACCGGCAGACCCTTCTGTAGGCTGCTGCGTTGCGGGGGAGGGGACGGTGCTCGACTTCGGCGGGCTTTGCGCCGCCGCCCCACCGCCCGGAGCGTTTTGGCTAGAGAGGCGCTTTTTCATTACCGGGGCTCCACGTAGATGCCTTCATCGGCCGGAAGGCGGCCGTCGAAATAGTCGATACCCTGGGCCGTGATCTTCACCAGTGGAATCTCACGCCGGGAGCGGGGCCCGCGAACGCGCTCCACGGCCACCAGGCCTTTCTCGGCCAGGTAGGCGATGTGGAAATTCAATTCCTCCAAGGGCACGGGGTAGCCAAAGATGTCCAGTTCGCCCTGAAGAAGCGGCAAGGTGGCCGCTTGGGGGTAGATGAGACCCAGGTAGTAGAGGATCTTGCCGCGGATGATTTCCTTATGACGAACCGTAGCGGCCATAATTGATTAACTCCTCAGAACATATTATCTAGACTGGAATCAGGCCTGGGCGTTTTGTGGATGGGGGAGCCTTCGGAGGCCGCCGCGCTCTGGCCTGGAAAGTGCTCTTTTTCCGATTCCACTCCTGCCGCATCGGGCGCCGCCTCCGGTGGCCGGCACAATGAGCTGAACCCCGGCGCGCGGGATTCCAGCAGGTGCCTTAAGTCGGAAGAGGAGTCGCATCGCCCCGAGAATCCCGACGAGGCGCGAAGCGTGCAGAAATCCTCACCGCTGCGGCAGCGCAGGTTGTTCATATCGCGATGCAGGGCCTTCAGGGCGATAAGGATTTCCTGGTGCTCGAAGCTCTCCTGGGACTCGCGATGCTCGACCGAATTGGCGAGGCGCGATAGCGCGTCGGCCTGCCCGCTCTGAGCGCCCAGGAACTGCTCGATGTATTGCCGCACCAGGGCGTAGGCGCCGTCCACCTGCTGGCGCTTCATTTCCATGGACTTCTCAATCCAGTAGTGCGCCAGACGGAGAAAACCGTAGCCGAAGATGATGAGGACCAGAATGCCGGGGCCCCACCAGAGCGCCACGCGTTGGATGTCCAGAGGGTTCATCGGACAAGCACCCCCGCGATGAATCCGCCGGCAAAGTATTCGACGGCTCGGAAAAAGTGCGATCGCCAAGTGCCGCGGGCGGCTTTGAGTTCCGCCCGGTGCGCTTCCTCGCTCTGGGCCAGGATCTTGTCCTTGTCCGCCAGCGCCGCGTTGAGCTTGGCGATCGCGCCGGATTGTTGGTCACTGATGGCGGAGTTGAGCTTCGACTGCTGCTCGCAGTTGGAGACCTGTTCCCCCATAACCTGGGTCTGCTGGAGGCAGGAATCGAGCTCGATAAATGCAGTCTCAACCTTCCGCACGCCCTGGTCAGAGAGCACGAGGGCGGGACTGGAGGCGGGAGAGGGGTTGGGCACAAGATGTTGGGTGTCGGGGGCTGGCTGTTTCTCGCCATTACCCGCCGCCAGCGTCTGGAGGCTTGGGGTCTGCTGCCCCGACCCCTGGTCCTTGACACCTGACACCGGTTCTTGGAGACGAGAGGCCACCCGGCTCACCACTTCCGATGTGGGAAGAGTGGCCACCTCGTCGGCGCGCGCGAGCTCCTGTTTGCGGAGTGACTCAAGACTTTGACTCAGTCCTTCGGCTTGGCGCGCGAGCTGTTGCCGCTGGGCTTCAAGCTCACGGACGGCCTGGGCGCTCTGCTTGGCATCCCGAAGGGCACCGGCCGCTTGCTGTTGGAGCCGGGAGATCTCCGCCGCTGCTTGCTTCTTCACCTGCTGGGCCTGCACCGTGTCAAGCCGCCGGGCTTGGCGCTCGCAGGACCAGGCAAAGAACATGATGACAACACCAGCCAGAGCGGCGGTAGGCAGGCCCGGAATGCTCCGCAAGAGCCCCTGCACTGGGCTGAGGCTCGCGAGTTTCCGGGCTGCGGTCCCAATTTTGCCCAAGCACGTTGTCAACGACAGCGGTTGGTTGCTTCCCATTACTTCTTCTCCAAAATGCGCTGCAGCGTTTCGTTGGCCTTGCCCAACCCATAAAGCGCCGCAATAAAGAGCGTGAGGCCCTCCAGGCTGGGAAGGATGTGGTTGTGGAATACGAGGTAGGTAATCCAACCACACGCAAAACCCAGCGCCACAAATGCTCCGAGGCGACTGAAGCTCGCCTCACCCGATTCGGAAAAGAGTTGTTGGAGGAATTTCAACATAGCCCGTTTCTCTGACCTTCCTTTCTTAACTTTTTGTTTCGCTCGTCTTTCATCCCTCAGAGCCTGTCATTCCGAGCGAAGCGAGGAATCTCGCTCTGTCGTCATATGCGTCGTCTGCGAAACCGAAAATCTTCTCGTGGCTGAATTCCATCTCCATGGGAGAATCACGACGCCGCCTTGGCCTTATCTCCGAAGCGCGCCGCTGACTGCCCAGCCATCAACGCACGATAGATCTCTATCCGCATCAGGCCGTTTTCAACGTAGGCGGGATCCGCCGTCCTGCCATCGGGCCGGCCAGTGTTCCAGCAGCGGAACAACTCCTCAAATTCGCGGGCGAGGTCAAGCTGGTAGCTCGCAGCGAATTCAGCAAGCAGTTGGATTGCTAAGTGATAATGAAATCGCGGCTCGAGGAGGTCACGCACAGTGCCGTGCCGCCCGATCACGTGGAAACCCATGATCTGCACGAAGCCCCACGAAGAAGCCAGCTCCCGCAGGGCCTCGTCCGCCAGGCGGGAAAGTTCGCTGGCTTGGCCGGCCGTGAAGAGCGAGTTGAGAAACTTCTCGTGGAACTCGCCAGTCTTGGGATGGAGGACCTCCGCGAGTTCCTCGCAAAGCGCCTGGGCACGAATCCCAACGTAACGGGGAGACTCCCCGGCCGCTACCGCTTTCAAGTGGCGATACACAGAAGGCTCAAAACGGACAGCCGCGGGGTTTCCACCGGACTCGCCGGCGGTCAACGCGCCCAGGAACTCGGGACGGACTGATGACGAGCCGCAGGCCTCCTGAATGAACCCGTCGCAACGCGCAAATACTCTCCGAACCAACCTGTATTCAGCCTCAGTGCGAGCGGCTGCGCCGGAATGAAGGCCACCAGCCGGCGAAACCCCGGTTGTGGAAGGAGGAACGAGCGCCTCCGTACGCGACCGAGTGTTGGAAAAGATTATCCGCGTGCTCGTCGCGTCCTGCTGCGCCCGGTCTGGCACTATCCGATCCATGAATGTAGCCTAGCACGTGGAGATGGAATAGTGGGAAAGGGTGGAGAGAGTGTGAAAGAATTTCTTATTTGCCTAAGCCAAAAGGCGATAGCGGCAGCCGCTTCTATCACATTGTGAAATGTGCTTCAGCAAATGGCGCGTTTTGACACACACATCGGAAAATCTGCATGTTTGGGCGAGGCGTTCGAAACCCTTGTTGCATCGGACAGGCTGATGAAGCGACTTCAGCCCGAATCCGTAAGTTGGACGGGAGTCTAATCTCACTCGAAGAGAAAGGACCCCTCACCCGGGTCTCCCGCGACTGCGGGATCGCCACCCTCTCCCCGAGGGAGAGGGCCGCTATTTTATGTGTTCTTGGTGCCAGCCCTCTCCCGAGGGGAGAGGGTGGCCCGCTGTCCCGATCCACTTCATCGGGAAGCGGGCCGGGTGAGGGGTTACTTGGGCGAGGCTAGAACCACAGAGTGAGGCAATCGTCAAACGCACCGTTCTGTTCCTGCGCAGGTTTGGTGGAAGCGACTTCACTCTAACGGGTTGGAACGGACCAGGGCCCCTCAGTCTGCGAATTCGGGTTCAGTTGCGACAGGCATTGGAATCCGGAAAAAAGGGGCGACGCCGTTTGGTCTAGGCGCTATCCTGGGCAAATGCTGGTGTTCTGTCGAATGGAGCCGCTCTGCAGGTCAGGTTCCACTGGGCCTGGAGATGCGAGGTCTGACGCAGCGGCAGGGATACAAAAAAGGAGAGTATTACCATGCGGGCTGTCATCCAAAGAGTAAAGCGGGCGGAAGTGCGAGTCAACGGCCACGCCGTGGGGACCATTGGCACGGGGATGCTTGTGCTGCTCGGCATCGGCAAAGAGGATACGCCGGAAGCAGCGGAATCACTGGCGGATAAGATCGTCAACCTGCGGATCTTCGACGACGAGAAAGGCCGCATGAACCGGTCCTTATCGGAAACAAGGGGAGGCCTGCTCTGCGTTTCCCAGTTCACGCTTTACGGCGACTGCCGCAAGGGCCGCCGCCCTAGCTACGACCGGGCCGCTCCGCCGGATATGGCGCGCCGGCTCTACGAAGCTTTCGTAGGATCGATGCGGGCCAGCGGAATCACGGTCGAGACGGGACAGTTTCAGGCCATGATGGAGGTGGAACTCGTCAACGACGGGCCTGTCACGCTGTTGCTCGACTCGGACCGAGTCTTCTAGTCCGTATTTCTCACCACGGGTTTGGAAGGGCGGGGTCGGCATGTGCTGAGCTAAAGCTCAGCGCTACAACTCCGACCCTGAGAATCAAATGCACCTGGATTTGAGACGCACTAGAAGCTCAGGACAGCTTTGCGATCCTGCTGGAGACTTCCTTGGCAAAGCGATGGATGAAACCATCGACGTATTCCCCCACGTCGAGTTGTTCGTCCTCAACCAGCGGGGTCAAGTCGATGCCAAAAATCAGCGACGTGGACTCATCCACGCCATGCGAAGCAAGATACGTGGCGTTAGCACGCCTCCGGCCCATTGTCGCAAGATCATATCGTTTCCCACCGCATACCTGTGAATCGAACACCCCCACCAGCGCCATAGCAAGGTTCTCGTGAGCCTCCACGTTGAAGACGAATTTGTCATTGTCATTCAGCCAATCGAGATTACGCCAGACTTCACAGCCGTAAAGATGCTGGGGTCTTGAATCGCGTGGCAACTCGCGTAGGGCGCGGATGGCTCGCAGGGCCGTGGCAACGTGTGTGTCATGCTTGTCGGCGAGGTTGTGGGTATAAATCACCTGTGGCTTGGACGCCACGAGGATTCTCTCAAGGTCGTCCACCACCTGAGTATTAGTAGGATCCTGGACTGCGCTGCTGGGGTAATCAAGGAAGGCGTGGGCCGAGTACTCACCGATGAAAGCAGCTTTCTTCTGTTCTTTGCGCCGGACGACTTGCATTTCCTCGTCCGTGTAACTTTCGTAGAGACCATCGCGGGGGCTACCGCTGCCGTTGGTGACCGTCACCCCAGTGAATCCCTTGTCCGACCTGCCGAAGCACTCGAGGATGCCGTGATAGGCCATAATCTCGATGTCATCTTGATGGGCCGACACACAGAGGTGCGTGGTTCGGGAGAGTGCCACATTAACAGGAGAACCGTCAGGGACATAGACTTCCGCTCCAGAATTGTGTAACTCCATCCTATTCCTCCGTATTCCTAGGGAACAGGGAACAGGGAACAGGGAACAGGGAACAGGGAACAGGGAAAAGCCTAATCCCTAGTCCCTAATCCCTAATCCCTAATTCCTGTTCCCTGTTCCCTATTCCCTGACCGGTAGGGCTGGCAGGCTAGCCGCAGCCACCGCTTGGCCGACGCGCCGGGTCGCTTCATCAGGGAGCCGGAGCCTGATTCCTTGCGCCAGTTCCGGGAACTCGTTCTTCAGCACTTGCTGGGCGCGGCTCAGAATAATGTTCCCACCCTCACCCGACGTCACGCGGCCGAGAATCAATACATTGCGGAGCTCATAGAAGTCGGCATAGTGCGCGATTCCATATCCCACATAACAGCCAATGGTCTCGAAGATCTGCTTTGCTCGCGCCTCCCCGTCATGGGCCATTTCCTGAACCGATTTGAGTTTCTGCGCGGGACCGAGGCGCTCGTCCAAGTTGATCCCAGCCGCGGCAGCCAGCCGAAAGACCGCCTGCTGTGAGAAATACTGCGCCCCGCAACCCCGATCACCCGACCATTCGTCGACGGGAGCCGCGGGGTCATAGTCCACAGGACAGAAGGCCAGTTCGTTCAACCAAGTGGTAAGCTCACCGGTTTCGGTGACGTAACCTCCGGCCTCACTCGAGCCAAGAGCTATCCCCAGCACGGCGTTATCCTGAAGTGACATTGAGCCGGCGAGCGCGGTTACTTCCCCGTCGTTGACCACCTCAAAGGGAATCCCCCCCCAAGCACGCTTCATGTCAAGGAAGAGGTTCACAACTCTGGTCACGAAAAGTTCTTGAGGTACCGCCCGAAAGAGGGAAGCCACCCGCGGGCGATTGTGGACGTAAATTCCGGCCGAGCTGCCGCCAATGGCGTCGACGCGCGGAAGATGCTTGGCGGCAGATTTCAGCCCTGCCATGATCTCGTTGTAATGATAGCTGGGGTCAGCGGCGTGGCGGGGATCCCAGACCACTTCTTCCGTGAAAACAGGCTCGCCGTCGATCACGGCTGCCACTTTTCGGTCCGAAGCGCCCAGGTCGAATCCAATGCGGCAGCCGTCGAGATGCCTCCCCAGGGCCATGGAACCCTCCGAGGGCTCAGGGGTTTTTTCGGGGCTGGTAATCTCGACCGTGAACGGCCGTTCGTACACTCCGCCCATGAACTCAGCGTCGAAAGCGCGTGCACCTTGCGGAGAATAGGTCTGACGGATATGCTCACCTACATGCCGCGGTCCGCCCACCACGATCCTCCATCCGCCGTGCTTCCAGAGAAGCATTTTCACCAGCCTCTCCGCAAAGGGGAGGTTGAATCGCGAGGCCTCGTGGCCGTCGTCGAAGCACGCTGTCTTGTAAACAGAAACGAAGCCCTCATGACGTTCCAACGCGATGGTCAGCGGAACCCCATGAGAGCAATCCCGCACCGCCTTCAGGTAAGCGTGATTGGCCAGCACCGCTGGAGAAAACCGCTCATGAAGCGGCGGGACAACGCGAGGCTTCACTAGGGCAGGTAGCGCGGACCTCCGCATTTGAGGTCCGCGGCTTTTCGCCAACTCCTTCATGTTCCTCTCGGGGCACTCACGACGGGTAGGCACATGAACCCCGCCGTTCGCCACCACGACTGAGTATAGGAAGCCTGCCGCTACCGGTCAAGGAACGGGGAAGCAGGTTTCAGGTGTCAGGTGCTTGGAGACAGCAGTCAGAAGGTAGACAGTACGCAGTAGCCAGTCGGCAGCCGGCACTGAAGACGATTGGACTTAGAGGCCTTAAAGACTGAAAGCTGATAGCTGAGAGCTGAAAGCAGGAATGTTCGGAATCGGTCATGTGAATCCCATAAACGGACAATCCTCCCACGACAATAAGTCAGCCCACATCCAATAATTCCATAAGATTCAGCGATTTGCATTTCTTGGCTAGTTGGCTCGACGGTTGCTTAGCATAAGCCGGGTGTACGGCCATTTAGTATCGAATTCCTTCGAGAGAGGGAGCCGATGGGGGCGCTGCGCTACGAAGGAATTGTGAATGATGAATGGTGAATTGTGAATGGTAAATAGCGACTGGAGAAACGAGGTTATCGTTGGCTTTCTGAACTCACAATTCATTCATAATTCAGAATTCATCATTTCCTAAAGGCTACGGAGAAATGAGTCATGAGAACGCTTATTCAGGATTTGCGCTATGGCTTAAGGATGCTGGCGAGGAATCCCGGCTTCACGACGGTGGCTGTTCTCACCCTCGCACTCGGCATCGGGGCAAACACAGCCATCTTCAGCCTTGTTGACGGTATGTTCCTCCGGCCGCTGCCGGTTGCCCACCCCGGAGAACTCGCCACGATCGTGGTGAAGACGCCGGAGGGGGCTGGCCGCGAAATCTCGTATGCCGATTACCTTGATCTCCGCCAGCAAGCCTCAACGCTCACCGGGATCGCCGTATGGGATCGGGAATCCAGGTTCCTGAACTCGATGGACGAATCGAGTCAAATCCTTGTGGATGTTGTCTCGCCTGATTACTTCGCAGTGCTGGGAGTTAAGGCTGTCCTTGGCAGGGCTTTCGTCCCCGAGATTGACCACGGAGGTCAACCTGAACCCGCGGTTGTGATCAGCTACCGAGTCTGGAAAGGACGCTTGGGTGGAGACCCCGAGATTGCAGGGGAAACCATCAAGATGACTGGGAAGACCGTAAGGGTCCTGGGAGTTGCGCCACCCCATTTTCAGGGCCTGGAGCGATCTGTTCCTACCGATGCTTGGCTGCTGGCCCCGAACGAGGTCGACGACGCCCAGCTTAAGCGCCGCGATTATCGCGGGTTCGAGGCCATGGCGCGGCTCCGTCATGGCGTTCCCACCAACCAGGCTCGGGCCGAGCTGGACATGCTCGGCCGGCGCCTTGCGGCATCCTATCCTGCGACAAACCGCGCCACCACCTTCGGCCTGCTGACGGAGAGCGAGCGGTTCCGCGATGATCTTCCACTTTCGCTATTTGCGATGGCCGTAGTGGGCTTGGTGTTGCTCATTTCCTGCGCGAACGTGGCGGGCTTGTTGCTTGCGCGGGCTGAAACGCGGCGCCGAGAGGTGGCCCTTCGCGTCGCCCTGGGAGCAGGACGAGCGCGACTATTTCGTCAGTTCATGACGGAAGGTTTTCTGCTTTCCATTGCCGGGGCAGCGCTGGGTTTGCTGTTGACTGGGTGGTTGATGGGGCTGCAAAGTGCGCTCATGCCTCCCGGTCCGTTTCAAATGGGACCTGACCTGCATATAGACGTCCGGCTGACGCTTTTCACGGTCATCGTCTCAGTGTTTGCAACCCTGATCTTTACCTTCGCGCCGGCCTTGCAAGCCGGGAAGACGGAGCTCACTAAAGTCCTCAAGGGTGAGGAGGGAAGCGTCCGGCACGGTCGTTACCGACTACCCGTCCGAAACATTCTGGTGATTGGCCAAATCGCCGTATCCGTCCTTTTGCTCACTGCTTCAGCGCTGTTGTTTCGCAGTCTGTTACACAGCATGCACCTGCCTGTGGGATTCGATATCCGGAAGAACCTTGTTGTTGTGAATCTTTTCTCGACCGGACAACCGAGTCCGGAACACACGAAACTGCTTCCCTTGCTGGCCCAGAGGGTCCGAGGCCTGCCCGGGGTCAGGCGAGCTACGTGCGCTTCGCGCATTCTCCTCAGCGGGTCGGGAGGAGGGGCTGATAAGCGGGTCTCGATTCCCGGCATCGAGTTGCCACAGGGGCAAACGACCATCCCCATCAAATTCAACTCTGTGGGCCTTGGTTATTTCGAGACCGTTGGCACACGCATTTTGCAGGGGAGGGATTTCGCCTCCAGTGAGGGCCCGGAAAGTCAGAAGGTGGCCATCGTCAATGAAACCATGGTTCGCCGGTTCTGGCCGGGAGGGGACGCGATTGGGCGAAGCTTGAGAATCGAAGGCGTGGACTACCAAATCGTAGGGATTGCCGAAGACGCCAAAATCATCCATCTCCACGATGCTCCTGAGCCGTACATGTACCTCCCGTTTGCGCAGACTCCGTCGGATTGGGGCGCGCTGATTGTCGAGACTGCCGGCGACCCGGGTTCCATGATCCAAACTATCAAACGGGAAATCCGGGCGGTGGATAGCACGGCTGCAATTTGGGAAGTCCAAACCTCGCGAGACCTGATGCGCTATGCCCTTTGGGATGAATTGATGTCTGCGAAACTCGTCGGAGCACTCAGCCTGTTAGGTGTTTTCCTTGCCGCGGTGGGGCTTTACGGAGTGGTTGCTTTTGTTGTACAGAGGCGCACGCGGGAGATCGGGATACGAATTGCGTTGGGCGCCCGTAGGAACCAGGTTATAGGGCTGGTGCTGTTGCAAGCCCTGAAACTGGTTGGCGCTGGCATCTTTGTAGGCTTAGCGGCAGCATTGATCGCCACTCGCCTGATGGCGAGCATGCTCTACGGTGTCAAACCTTACGATCCGATTTCGTTCGCAGCAGGGGCATTTCTGGTTGCTGCCATCGCGCTGCTCGCCAGCTATGTCCCCGCGCGCCGGGCAACCAAGGTCGATCCGATGGTGGCGCTGCGGTACGAATAGGTGTCAGGTGCCGGGTGTTAGGTGTCAGCGCTCAACGAATCAGCAATTCAACGGAGCGATGACTCAACGTTGGAACCTTGGTTGCTCTGCGCCTAAGGGAGCCAGGCTTTTACGCAGCGACAGGATGCCTGACTCCCGCGGGGGTAAATAATGGACACTATGGTTGCACTCATTGCAGCGTGGGGTGTGGTCACCATCCTTTTCCTTGGCTTGGTTTTCTACCGTTCCCGGATTACCAAGAAAGAAACGGACTGGATCCCCCTGAGTGATGACGCGAAGGAAGAGCAAGCCATTGAGAAACAGAAGGTTGCCGAGATGAAGAGCCATAAGCTCGACCTTCCCATCCGCGCTCTGGGGGCAGTCTGGGTGATAATGCTGTTGGTGATGGTCGTGTTCTGGTTCTACCACGGGATTATGACCCCACCACCGATAGCCAAATAAAGTCATACACACCTGATAGGTAACAACCCCGAGCGACCCGTCGTCGGCGTGGCGAAGCTTGCGCAAAGACTCGCACCGAGGGGGCGGAAGGACAGGTGTCGGGTCTCAGGTGTCAGGTTATAGGGAACAGGGAACAGCGAACAGGGAACAGGTCACAGTGAACAGGCAACAGGGAGCGGGGAACAGGTTTCGGGTTCCTATTCCCTGTTCCCTATTCCCTGTTCCCTGTAAGCTGACGGCTGACCGCCTGAGCTGAGCAAATCCTTTGCTTTCAAAGGCTTGAACTCGCCCGACCGGCATCGGGAAGCGAGCCCCCACGAACTACAACCCCAGCCTTTGCTTCAGCTCTTGAGCGCTAAAAGGTGAACAAGGGAAGACGCGACCGTCAACGTCGAAGGTCGGAACTTTCCGCTTGCCGTCGTTGGCGTGTTTAACGAACTTGGCAGCCCGCAGGTCCGTCTCGATATTAAACTCCTCGTAGGACAACTGGTGTTCTTCCAGAAACCGCTTGGCTTGGCGGCAGTCCGGGCACCAGCTTGCAGTATAGATGCGGATGTTCACGTCTGAATGTGGTGTGCCGCCTCGAGCCTTGCCATTGCCCGGCGCAGGGCTTCTCGGGCGCGCTCCATGTCAGTCTCGGGATCTGAGAACCTTTTCAGGCGTTCCTCCGCTCGTTGCTTGGCTTTTTGCGCGCGCTCAAGGTCAATCTCTTCGGCGCGCTCGGCGCTCTGGACCAAGACGATGACGCGATCGGGAAGCACCTCGGCGAACCCCCAATTTACGCAAAGGTAGTGCTTCACACCTTGGCGCGTGTAGGTGAGCTCGCCGGGCACGAGCTCGGTGAGCAGGGGAGCGTGGCCGGGCAACACCCCAATATATCCATTCTTACCGGGCACGGTCACCGCGCTTACGGAGTCGCGCACCAGCAGGCGGTCCGGGCTCACGATGTTCAGTTGTAGTTCGGTGGGAAGAGGGTCACTCATGGGATTGATTCATTGCTTCATTGAATCATTGACTCATTGATTCATTGGTTCATTGACTCACTGCTTGAGTTGGCCAAATCAAGCGCCGATCAGTGCGAAAATGAGTCAATGAATCAATGGATCAATGAATCAATTTTTTCTCATGCTGCCGCCTTAAGTTTTTCAGCCCTCTCGAGCGCCTCCTCGATGTTACCCATCATGTAAAAGGCCTGCTCGGGAATATCATCGTACTTGCCTTCGACCAGCTCTTTGAAGCCGCGGATTGTATCCTCAAGCTTCACGTAACGACCCTCGAGGCCCGTGAACTGTTGCGCCACATGGAAGGGCTGGGAAAGGAAGCGCTGGATTTTGCGCGCCCGCGCCACCGTCAATTTATCTTCCTCCGAAAGCTCATCGATGCCGAGGATGGCGATGATGTCCTGCAGGTCCTTGTATTTCTGGAGGATCGCTTTCACGGCCCGGGCCACGCGGTAATGCTCCTGGCCCACGATGCGGGGATCCAGAATGGTCGACGTAGAGGCCAACGGGTCCACGGCCGGATAGATCCCGATTTCGACCAATTGCCGCGAGAGCACCGTGGTTGCGTCCAGGTGCGAGAAAGTCGTGGCGGGAGCGGGGTCCGTCAAGTCATCCGCGGGCACATAAATAGCCTGCACGGAGGTGATGGAGCCCTTCTTGGTGGACGTGATGCGCTCCTCCAGCTCGCCCATTTCCGTGGAGAGATTCGGTTGGTAGCCGACGGCGGAAGGCATGCGCCCCAGCAGGGCCGAGACTTCCGAGCCTGCCTGGGTGAAACGGAAGATATTGTCGATAAACAGGAGCACGTCCTGGCCCGCCACGTCGCGGAAGTATTCAGCCACCGTGAGGCCGGTCAAGCCCACGCGCAGTCGGGCCCCCGGAGGCTCGGTCATTTGCCCGTAGATCAAGGCTGCCTTGGATTTGTTCGAGTCGCCGGGCACTATAACACCGGACTCCTGCATTTCCAGCCACAGGTCATTACCCTCGCGGGTGCGCTCGCCCACACCGGAGAACACGGAAACGCCGCCGTGCTTCATGGCGACGTTATTGATCAGCTCCATAATGATGACGGTCTTGCCCACGCCGGCGCCGCCGAACAATCCCGTCTTGCCGCCTTTCAGATAGGGCTCGAGCAAGTCCACCACCTTGAGCCCCGTCTCGAACATTTCCAGGTTGGTATTCTGCTCTTCGAGCGCCGGGGGATTGCGGTGGATGGGATAGCGCGTTTCCGCCACAATCGGCCCGAGGTTGTCCACGGGTTCGCCGATGACGTTCATGATGCGGCCGAGTGTCGCTTTGCCCACCGGAATGGTAATCGGCTCGCCGAGGTCGATGGCTTTCATGCCCCGCACCATGCCCTCTGTAGGCTCCATAGCAACGCATTTCACGCGCCCTTCGCCCAGGTGCTGTTCGACCTCCGCGATGACCTTAATGGGTTGCGGAACATCAAAGCCCTCGGAAGTAATCCGCAGGGCGTTGTAAATGGGCGGAAGCTGCTCGCCCTCGAATGCCACCACCACTACCGGGCCCGTGATTTCCACCACTTTGCCAATGTGCTGCTCTGTAGTCATGAGAATTCCTTCTGGGATCGGGAGATCGGGTGATCGGTAGATCGGGTGATCGGGAGAACAGCTCGATTACTTCCCGGTCTCTCGATATAACAGAACGGATCAGTAAATCGGGCCATGGGATGATCGGTAGAATAGCTCATTGTTCACCCGATCATCCGATCTCCCGATCATCCGATCTACCGATCACCCGATCACCCGATCTCCCGATCTCCTACGTCGCCGCCCCTCCGCTCACCACTTCAATGATCTCGCGCGTGATGGCCGCCTGCCGCACGCGATTCAAATGGAGCGTGAGCGAGTCGATCAATTCGGAGGCGTTGTTGGTGGCTGCATCCATCGCCGTCATTTTGGCGGCCAGTTCCGCGGCTTGCGATTCGAGCAGGGCGCGGTAAACCTCGATCTCCACGTAGCGCGGAAGCAAGGCGTTGAATATTTCCAGCGCGGGCTGCTCGTAGATGTAGTCGATCAGCGCCTCACCCGTCGCAGGCTGCACCGGCTTGACAGGCAGGTACCGCTCCACCATCACGCGCTGCATCAGAATAGACTTGAACTCGTTATAGAGGAAGTCAACCGCGTCCACCTTTTGCTCCGTGTAGAGGTCGACGATCTCCTTTGCAACCTGCTGGGCATGCGAAAACTGTAGACGCCCAAACAAGTTAATGTGCTCCGAAACCATCTTAAGGGGCCGCTTGCGGAAGGCATCTCGACCCTTGCGGCCGACCGCAATAATTGAGACCTCCTTGTCGCCACTTCTCTCCAGGTAATCCTGGGCGGCCCGGATCAGGTTGGCGTTGAACGCCCCGCAAAGGCCTCGGTCCGCCGTGATGAGCACCAGCAGGACCTTCTCGATAGGCCGCTCGGCGAGCAGCGGATGGGCGCGCTGCTCGGTGCGCGCGGCAAGGCTGGCAAGCAACGTCAGCATCTGGTTGGCGTAAGGCCGCGCATTAAAGATGCTGTCTTGGGCGCGCCGCAGCCGGGCCGCTGCAACCATCTTCATTGCACGGGTGAGCTGCTGCGTGCTCTTGACCGAGCGAATGCGACGCCGAATATCAAGTAAAGTTGCCATAACTTCGCAGTCTTTCGCGGACTAGCTTCGAATTGGGTCAGATCACCTTCGGGCCGTCGTTCCGCAGCCCCGTAGGGGCGCAAGATCTTAGCCCAGGGCGTGAGCCCTGGGTGGAAAGCCCTCACCCCGTCCCGCAGAGCGGGACACCCCTCTCCCGGTCGCCTCGGCGGGAGAGGGGACGGGGGTGAGGGGTCGGCCATTTGACCCACGTCTTACGACGTGGGCTACATTCTTTCGCCCCGACAAGTCGGGGCTGACTGGACTAGCGAACTTCTAACTCAGGTCACCACGTGCAAACACCGCTTTATCAGGCCACCTTGGCCTTCCGCTCCGCCAGGAATTTGGCTTTGAACTCATCCAGCATCTTGCCAATCTCCGCTCGCAAAGGTTCGTCGATCTGTTTTTTCTGGATGAGCTGGCTCCCCACCGAAGGGTAGGAAGCATCCATGAATTCGTAGAGCCCCAGCTCGAAGGGCTGGCAATCTTCGATCTCCAGGTTGTCGAGGTAGCCGTTGGTGCCCGCGAAGATGATGAGGATTTGTTTTTCAACCGGAAGCGGACTGTACTGCCCCTGCTTGAGGATTTCCGTCAAGCGCTGCCCGCGGTTGAGCTGTGCCTGGGTGGCTTTGTCCAGGTCGCTCCCGAACTGGGCGAAGGCGGCCACATCACGGTACTGGGCCAAGTCCAGGCGCAGCGTGCCGGCCACTTGCTTCATGGCCTTGATCTGCGCGTTGCCGCCCACCCGCGAGACCGAAAGGCCTGCGTCCACGGCGGGTCGGACGCCGCTGTTGAACAAGTCGGTCAGCAGATAGATCTGGCCGTCGGTTATCGAAATTACATTGGTCGGAATATAGGCGGAAATGTCGCCCGCCTGCGTTTCGATGACGGGGAGCGCCGTGAGCGATCCGCCGCCCAGGGCATCGCTCAGCTTGGCGGCGCGCTCCAGCAACCGCGAGTGCAAGTAGAAAACGTCACCGGGGTAAGCCTCACGGCCGGGAGGCCGGCGCAGCAGCAGCGAGATTTCGCGATAAGCCACTGCGTGCTTGGAAAGATCATCGTAAAGACACAGCGCGTGCCTGCCGCTGTCTCGGAAGTACTCCCCCATGGCGCATCCCGCATAAGGGGCGATGTACTGCATGGGGGCCGGGTCCGAGGAACTCGCCTCCACTACGATGCTGTACCTCATCGCCTCATGTTCTTCCAGGGTCTTGATGACCTGCGCGATGGTCGAACGCTTCTGGCCGATGGCCACGTAAATGCAAATCACGTCCCCGCCGCGCTGGTTCAAAATGGTGTCGAGCATGATGGCGGTCTTGCCGGTTTGGCGGTCACCGATGATCAATTCGCGCTGGCCGCGACCAATGGGGATCATGGCGTCAATGGCTTTGATTCCGGTCTGTAATGGCTCGCGCACCTTTTGGCGGTCAATCACGCCAGGTGCCAGTCTCTCAATGGGAATGTACTTGTCAGTCAGAATGGGCCCTTTGTCGTCGGTCGGCCGCCCCAGCGCATCCACCACGCGCCCCACCAAGGCCTCGCCCACAGGCACGGACATGATGCGCTTGGTGCGCTTGACGGTGTCGCCTTCCTGAATCTTAACGTAGTCACCGAAGAGCACGGCGCTCACTCGGTCTTCTTCCAGGTTCAACGCCAAGCCGGCCACGTCGTGGGGCAGCTCGACCAGTTCGCCCGCCATGACGTTGTCCAGGCCATGGATACGCGCCACACCGTCACCGACGGAAATGACCGTGCCCACTTCAGTGACCGAGACACCGCGGTCGAAGTGTTCAATCTGCTCGCGAATGATCTTGGTGATTTCGTCTGCTCTAATCTGTGGCATGCTCTTGCATCTCCCTACCAGCTTCAGCCTTTCTAGCTCCGCTCTGCCCCTTCCGGCCCAGTCTAGCAGGGTGCTGAAAAACGTTTGTGATCGTTGTCATTCCGAGCGAAGCGAGGAATCTCGCTCTGGAAACAAAGCACGTACGAGATTCCTCGTCGCCTGCGGCTCCTCGGAATGACAGGCTAAACGAGTTTTCAGCGCCCTGCTGCACAGCCGGCGTTTTCGCGACTTCACGAAACCTCGGGACGGCGCTCGAGAAGGGGCCCACGCCGCCATTCATTCCCCTTATCGCGCCGTCAACTGCTCCCGGATCCGCGCCAAGTTGCCCCGCACAGACCCGTCGTAAACCGTGCTTCCAATCTGCGCCAGGATTCCACCCAGCAATTCGCTGTCGATTCGGAACTCGAGTTCTACCTGCTTGCCAGTCAACTCCCTGAATCGCGCGGCCACGCTTTCCCGCTCGGTTTCCGAGAGGTCCGAGGCCGAAGAGACGGTAACTCGCACTACTCCCAATCGGTCGTTTGCTATCTTCCGATAAGCCTGGACCGCTTCTTCGAGTAAAGGCATCCGGTAGTTGGCCAGGAGCACGCGCAAGAAATTCAGCGTCACCGGGGATTCGCCCAGTTTTTGCCCGATCGCCACAAGCACGTTCATCTTCTGCGGCAGCGCCACGGCGGGCGAAACGAACACTTCCTGCAGCTCGGGGCTTTCGCGGTAAGCGCTCGCGAAGTCCTGAAGCTCCTGGAGGACCCTACGGTAATCGCCGCTCGCCGCCACCACTTCGGCGAGCGCGCGTGCATACCGATTTGCAACCACCATGGGCAAGGGAATCACCTGAGTCGAGGAGTCGAGAGTCGAGGGTCGAAAGTCGAAAGTTGAAAGTAAGAACACCTTCCTAGCGCGTTATCTACTTTCGATTTCGGTCCTCTTCCTTTCGACCCTCGACTCTCGACTTCTCGACTTCTTCTCAGTTCTGCCGCGCCCTGGATTCGACTCGTGCCAGAAAATCACTGACCAGTTGTTTCCGGCCCGCCTCGTCCAGGCGCCGGCGAATAATCTCCTCGGCCAACTCGACCGCCTGCTCGGCCGCGTAGCTCTTCAATTCCAGCTTGGCGGCCCGAACCGCGACTTCGGTCTGGGCGCGTGCGGACTGGAGGATTTTCTCCGCCTCTTCGGCCGCCGCCAGTTTCAAACGCTGGCGTTCCGCCTCCATTTCCCGCTCGGCGGAAGCCCTGAAGGCTGCAATCTCCTCCTCCAGATGCTGCAACTTCTGCTCCACGATCTTGAGTTGGGCTTGGGATACTTCCAGGGCCTTTCGTCCTTCCTCCAGGCCCTTTCGGATGGAGGCAGAGCGTTCGGCAAAGAAACCAGCCAGGGGTTTCCGCAAGAAGAATCCGAGGGTTCCCACGAGCAGCGCGAGGTTAATAAACTTGTAAAGTAACTCGCGTCCCGCCTTTTTGCCTGCCTCTTCACTCTCTGCCGCGCGGGCGGAGGCAAGGCTGCGGTCCTGGGTAAAGGTCCGAGCGAAACCCAGCGAGCCAGCCAGGCCCACTAGGCAGGCGGCGAAAAGCCATCGAGTCAAGGCGCGGCGCAAGCAAACCCTCAAGGCTGAATCCTTCCTGCGCCATCCCGAGCGGCGCCTCCCAGGATCGTCTCGGCTATCTCCTGGCCTAGAGACTGGCAGGTGCTCTCTAATTCCTTCTTGCGCTGAGCTACCTCCGCTGCCAGGCTGGCCTGCGCTTCGCTGAGCAATGCTTCCGACTGCTGGTGCGCCCGCTTCAGGGTTGCTTTCCGGTCTTCAAGGATGGAGCGCCCAACCGCCTCCCGGTGGCGATATGTTTCCTGCCGCGCAGCCTGGAAAGCAGCTTCGTATTGACGCGCTTTCTCCTCCGCCGCAGCCGCTTGCTCGTGGGCACGCGCCACCGCGCCCTGGGTTTCTTCCTCACGCTTCTTCAACACTGCGGTCAGCGGCCCAAAAAAGAACCTGCGGAGAATGACATAGAGGACGAATACGAAAATAACCGTTGGAATCGTCTGGATAAAGAGTTGCGCGAGCTGGGAAAGAGTCTGGCCCATGATTAAAGGGCACCCTCACAGAGAGCTTTCTGCCGCATCCTCAAAGAAAGGAAATTTAGCATGCCCTTTTCAGGGGTGTCAAGAAACCGGAAGTCGGGGTAGTGGTACGGTTTGAATTTTCTGGCTCTTGCGCTCGGTCTCAGCCTTTGCCACACTCCGGCCATGCCAAAGAAAACTAAGCTAAAGTCAGGACGGAAGCGGAACCCAGCCACGCGCAAGGAATCTCCAAACGCACGTGAGGCCAAATTGCGGCATCCTGTAATCGAGGGAGAGGACTTCAATCAGGTGGCCTTCCGAGCGGTGCAAGAAACTATCCGGCGTGCCGAGTCCTAACCTGCCTCTAGGTCATCCGGCAGCATTTGAAGGTTTCCTGTCTTTGCGTCTAACTCAGCAATCAGATACCTAACCCTAAGAGCGTTCGCCGCTTCCTTGAGCCGTCTAATTTCTTCCCCGGTCACGCCAGCCTTACCGCCCTTCAACTGAATCAAGCGCAACTCCATTTCATCGGGGTTCTGCCTGCCGAGCTGGTAAGCGATGGCGTCAATGATTCCTGTGCGTGGTGCTCCAGTCTTGCCTTCAAAGAAGGCCACACGCCACCCGTGCGCTTCGCAATACTTCAATAATGCTTTCTTGCTCGCACGTTCTGCGGCATGCGCCTTGCCCCATGCTTCGTTGATGCGTTTCGTCTCTGCGGCCTTGATGCCAGCTTCGTGCATTTTCTTGGTCATGTGCGCCATTGTAGCGCAAGAACGAGCAAATAAAAGGTCTTGTTTTTATGTGCGGATATTTCACATGATGTCCGTATGAGTGCCGAACCTGTAAGGCCGATGCTGGTCTCGAAAAAGAGCGCAGCAGTTTTGCTCGGAATATCGCTCAGTTCGATTGACGCTCTCCTCTCAGCGAATGTGCTTTCTGGGATTGATTAGGACGCCGGGACCCGGCACGTATACTGCGGCGCAGAGGTAGCCCACCATGGTCCAAAAGGATGATAAGTCCGAAGAGCTAGCCGATATCATGAAAGAGGAATCAACAAGGGGTAAGCGCCATCCCAAGAGGGCCTCGACAATAATTCAAGAGCGGAAAATGCGTCAGTTCGTTAGGATGATTGCTAACGGAAATTGCGACGACAGAGAGGTTGTTAACGCGATTCGCGAACTCGGGCCGCAAGAGGAATCGCCCGAGTTTCAGAGGCTGTGGAACATCTGGCTTCAGTTTCGGGGGCGCAGGAGCTGAGAACACTCTTCCCGAAGGCTTCGATCCTGGCATCGCGCTCGCCCGGGGGCAGGGATTCCAAGTACTTCATGGCTTCGCCAGTGAACTTGCGTACGAACTCCGCTTTTGAGATCTTCTTTTTTCGGTTGGGCATATCTTCACCGCTGTAGCCTGGGTGGTGAGCCACATCACACTCAGGCATACTCGCGCATACTCATGCATACTCAGTATGACACAGCTCTGGTGCTAGTCAAGGCGAAAGAAATTCAAACCTGCCCGCAGCCGAACTCGGAGAGGTGGGAGCTATCCCTGCCGCGGATTATAGATACCCAGAAGGTCTTCTATTTTCAGAGGTTACTCTCCTCATGCAAATTTCCGGTATTATGATATGGATAATGACCATAGCTGAGGACAGACCATGAGCGCTCGTCCGAAGATACTGGGAGTCATCCCGGCAAGGCTGGGGTCAACTCGGCTGCCCGGAAAAGTACTTCGAGAAATTGCGGGCCAGCCGATGCTTTACTGGGTTTATCACCATTCCCGACGTTCGGCGCTGCTTGCCGATCTGGTGGTGGCAACGGAGAACGAAGAAGTGAAGCAGTTCTGTGAAGGGCAGGGCATTCCAGTCACCCTGACCGGCCGCCACCCCTCCCCAACCGACCGTGTGCACGAAGTAATGACGCGGACGGATGCGGACGTCTATGCGAACATCCAGGGAGATGAGCCGATGCTGCGGCCGGCGCATTTCGAATTGCTGCTCACGCCGTTCTTGCAGGGAGACGTCCAGGTCACAACCCTCAAGGTCGCCATGGACCCGGTTGCAGCGCTGGATCCGAACAATGTCAAAGTCCTGACCGACAACTCAGGCCGCGCGCTTTACTTCTCTCGCTACCCCATTCCTTACGACCGTGATGGTCAAGGCGGGATTCAGTACTACAAGCACCTGGGCATTTACGCTTACACGCGGGCGGCGCTGTCCCTGTTTCACTCCTTACCGCAATCCTCGTTGGAGTTAGCTGAGAAGCTGGACCAACTGCGCTTTTTGCAGAATGGCGTGCCGATCATGGTAGCCGAGACACCGCATGACACCATCGGCGTAGACACCGAGGCCGACCTGCAGCGGGTGAGTGCCTTGTTCGCTGCCGGAGCAATCGAGTAGCTGGCCTCTAGCGAGAGACGAAGATGAAGCGAACATATTCTGCGGAAGAGCTAGGCATCCATCTGTCCTCGAAAAAGGAGCAAGAGCTATTTAAATGGTTTTTGGTTTGTCTACTCTTCGGCAAGCCGATTCAGCGGCAGGTTGCCGAGCGAGCTTTTGTGGCATTAGCCGCAGCTCGACTACTGAGTCCCGACGCCATCCTCCGCGCCGGGTGGGATGAACTAGTGCGGCTCTTGGATGAGGCGCGCTATGTCCGCTATGACTTCTCCACGGCCACTAAACTCCTCCACGTCTGCAAGGAGCTCAAGGAGCGCTATGGCTCGCTCACCAGTCTTCTTGCCCAGTCAAAAACGCCCGCAGAACTTTCCGCCAACTTACAGGAGTTCAAGTTTATTGGTCCAGTAACCGCCCGGATTTTTTTGCGAGAAGTGGGTCCCGTATGGTACCCGTCGGCCGCGTCGGCGAAAGGAGAGTAGTGGCGCGTCACACTCAATTCTTTGCGACCGACCATGAATGGAGGGTTGATCGAGCAAGGTAGTACGGACCTGATTTGTAAGTCCGCGGTTCGTTCAAGAATCCCCACCGAAGAGCCGCAGACGTAAGAAAACACGTTTGCGCTACGCTTGCTCGTCACTTGTCCTAAGGACACCCGCATCAAGGGAAGGAAGTTGCAGCCAACTATGTCTGCGTTTGCTCACACTTGCCTTTACACGTCACTGTGTGTGATATTTAAAGAGAGCAATGAGGTTTCATCATGCCTACAAATCTCGCTCTTGATGACCGCTTGATCGAAAGGGCGCGCCGAGTGGGTCGTCACAAGACGAAGAAAGAAGCCGTAACGGCCGCGCTCGATGAATACATAAGACGTCGGCGGCAGTTGCGGCTGTTGGCACGCTTCGGCACCATTAACTACGACCCCCGGTACGACTACAAGGCTGAGCGGCGGCGCGCATGACGGTCTTGGTGGACACCTCCGTGTGGTCGCTAGCTTTGCGCAGGCGCTCCCGGAGCCTCAGCGCGGAAGAAGAACTTGTCCGGGACGAATTGGCGGAGCTGATCCGCGAAGGCCGCGCCCAGATGATCGGTCCCGTGCGGCAGGAGGTGCTGTCGGGAATTCGCAGCCGAAGTCAGTACGAGCACTTGCGGCAGGACCTTAGAGCCTTTGAGGACCCCCGGTTGGGCGTTGAGGACTACGAAGAAGCGGCTCTCGCAAGCAATCATTGCCGAGCCGCGGGCGTGAGCGGCTCCACTGTTGATTTCCTCATCTGCTCGGTCGCCCTGCGCCGCAACTGGACGGTCTTCACGATGGATAAGGATTTTGAGCGCTATGCGCGCCATCTCCCTCTTCGCCTCCACCAGCCCCGGCCCGGGTCGGGCCTGGGGGCACGGGACTCGGGGCTGGGGGCCCGTAGGATTGCCGATTGATGATTGACGATTGAAGGTCCGGCGAATACAGAACCAGCAGTCAGGAAAGCCGCGCGGTCAGCGGGTGTAAGGAGACGGTTTCGAGTGTCTTGAGGTCGAGTTTCTGTGAGGCGTGGTCAATGTCGATGCCGACGATGTTGCCTTGGGCGTCGAAGTCGATGACCAAGCCGTCGGCGATTTCGCGCGAATCGGCGCTGGGCCTTGAGTTGAGGTCGATGTAGAGGGAATCGGTTTCCGCATAGTAGTGCAGCTTCATCCGTTTATCCTCCCACTCCCCTATGGTAGCTTGAAATCGCGGTCCGCGAAAGCGTTGTGAATCGTCTCCCCGTCTTCCAACGTCACCACGCGAAGCGCGCGCCCTCCCAGTTCGGGCACGACTCCCCAGTAACGAATCCTGCCATCGGGCTGGGTTTCACGCCGCAGAGGATTCGCCACGATCCTTTCGCACTACGCGGTGGATCTACGGCCGCTTGCGCAGGACCTGCTCTTCGAAATAGCGCGTGGTTTTCATGGCAGCAGCGATTATCGCCCGAAGAAAGGGTGAAAAGCAAAAGGGTCCAGCGGGATTGACGATTGAAGATTGCTGATTGGAGGTGGCAGGCGTTAATCGCTGGGGGGTTCCTGGTACTCACATGCCAAAGCGGCGTGGGCGCGCCACCTGCGGTACAATCAACAGGTGGCGATCTGAATCTGAACAGGAGTTTCTATGGCGCCGAATCCCTCTAAGGTTCCTGCTTCCCGCTTGAAGCTGGATGTCCACACCACGGAATGCGCCACGGTAGTGCGATTGAGCGGCAAGTTGACAGCCGACGCGGCGGCGACTTTCAAGGAAGAAGTCAAATGACTACGGACCACGGACCAGGGACTAGGGACAGCTATTCTTCCCGCGCCGAAGAGGAGACAGGGATGTCGAACGAGAAAAGCTACCACATGACCACTGAGGAATTCCGCCGGAATGGCCGGGCGGTCATTGACTGGATCGCTGATTATTATGAGCGCATCGAGTCATTCCCGGTGTTGGCTCAATTACAGCCGGGTGAAATCCGTGCCTTGCTCCCGCAGGAACCTCCGGCGAGCGGCGAGTCTTTCGCAGCCCTACTGGGAGATGTTGAAAAGTTGATCCTGCCGGGCATAACGCACTGGCAGTCGCCCAATTTTTTTGCCTTCTTTCCCTGCAACGCTTCAGCTCCCGCGATCCTCGGCGACCTGCTGTCATCCGGGCTTGGAATTCAGGGCATGCTGTGGGCTACCAGTCCGGCCTGCACCGAACTCGAAACACACGTGCTCGACTGGCTTGTCCAGATGCTGGGCTTGCCGGAGAAATTCCTTTCCACATCAACCGGCGGAGGCGTTATTCAGGACAGCGCTTCCAGCGCCTCGCTCTGCGCGATTTTGGCTGCCCGCGAGCGCTCCACAGGCTACACCAGCAATAAGCGAGGTTGTCAAGGCAAACTGGTCGCCTATGCCTCTCCCCAGGCTCACTCTTCCATCGAAAAAGCCGTGAGGATCGCCGGACTCGGCGACGAGAACCTGCGCCTCATTGATGCTGACGCTCGATTGGCCATGCGCCCGGATGCTCTGGCGCGGCAAATCGTCGAAGACCGGCGAGCCGGGAAGATTCCCTGCATCGTCTGCGCCACCGTGGGGACCACCTCCTCGAATGCCCTCGACCCTTTGCCGGAAATCGGGCGGATCTCGAAGGAGCAAGGCATTTGGCTTCACGTTGATTCTGCCATGTCCGGCACGGCGGCGCTCTGCCCTGAATTCCGGTACATCAACGAGGGCCTGGAGCTGGCGGATAGCTACTGCTTCAATCCTCACAAGTGGATGTTCACGAATTTCGATTGCGACTGCTTCTACGTGGCCAACCGGAAAGCGCTGATCGAGGCCTTATCCATTCTGCCGGATTACCTCCGCAACAAGGCCACAGAGTCGGGCGCGGTCATCGACTATCGAGACTGGCAGGTGCCGCTGGGGAGACGCTTTCGGTCGTTGAAGCTCTGGTTCGTGATTCGGCACTACGGCGTGGAGGGCTTGCGTCACCACGTTCGCCGCCACGTGGCCTTGGCCCAGGAGTTTGCCTCCTGGGTGCAACAGGACGGGCGATTTGAGCTGGCCGCCCCTGCTCCATTAAACCTGGTGTGCTTTCGCCACCGCGCGGGGGATGCCTTCAACGAAGCGTTGCTGGATTCCCTCAATCGAAGCGGCGATCTCTATTTGACCCACACCAAGCTGGATGGGCGTTATATCATCCGCTTCTGCGTCGGCCAGACCTACACCGAATTTCGTCACGTGGAACGAGCCTGGGAACGGATTCGCGAAGAAACCGCGCGGCTGGAAACACGCGGCGGGTGGTAGCGGGTCTCGAAGGCAGAAAGCAGAAAGTAGAAGGCAGAAAGCAGCAGGCACGTGGCGCATCCATTGTCTTGCATGTATGCGCCCCGCTTTTTGCATCGGGAGCGCAACACCCTACGAGGCGACGACGTGGGGAAACAATGTCGCCGCCACCCAGCCATACTTCACCACAGGAGTGTGCACCCGGTTGTCTCTTGTCGATCCTTTTCCGTTGGGAGCTCTAACCTTGCTAAAAACAGGAACTCCTAACTCTGCCTTGGCAGACTTTTTCACCGGACATCCTGTCAGTTGACAAAACTTGAAAGTCAAGATAGCCTACAGTTATGAGCAACGACACTGATGTACTACACTCCCTTCTTTTACTTCGCAGGGCGGGACCTGATGTCCGAGTGGAGGTGCCGACTGCACTGGCCCAAATTGTCCGTCGCCCACTGAGAAAGGTTACTTAAATCTGAACGAACAAAGCGTGAATGTCTATGAAAACAAAGGACCGCTGTGGAAAACTGGCGGCCGAAGCTGGAATGTTCTTGAAAACAAAGGTACTTAGCAGCTTAAAGCGGGAATGCTGTTGAAAACAAAGGTGGTTAGAAAGACCGTCGCTCTAATCCAAAATCGCACATCCGAAATCCAAAGTCGCCCGGTCTCGCCTCGCTTCCGTCTCCCGATCTACGCGCCACCCCACGAACTTGTGGCATGGAGCAGGGGACGTGGCATGAGCCGGAGCAGCCATACGAAGAACTTGTAGCGCCAGCCGGGCACCACGAACAGCTTGCCGTGCTGGAGGCCCTCGAGGGAAGCGTCCACGACCTGCTCGACGGGAGTCCACCAGCTTGCGGGAACACGTTTGCGGTCGAATCCCATGACGTCGTGAAACTCCGTCACCGTATATCCGGGGCAGAGCGCCTGCACGCGCACCGGCGAGCGGGCCTGCTTCAATTCCAGGTAGAGCCCCTCGGTGAAGCAGTTGACCCACGCCTTGGTGGCGTAGTAGCTGAGGCTGCCAGGCCGGCAGATGAACGCCGCCACCGAGGACACGTTGACCACCGCGCCCTTGCCGCGCGCCGTCATCTTGCGGAGCGCCGCGTGGGAGAGGCGCAGGGTGGCCAACACGTGCAGCCGGTGCATGGCGTCCTGAACTTCTACCGGGGATTCGTAGAACCGTCCGCTGGCGCCAAACCCGGCGTTGTTGAGCAGAAATTCGAGATGCTCTTCGCGCGCGATTCGGTCTTCGACCGCTTTCAGGTCGGCGTCGCTCGTGAGGTCGGCGGGCAAAGGCTCGGCCCGCACGTGGTGGCGGCTTGTGAGTTCTTCGGCCAATTCCTCCAGGCGAGCCACGCGCCGGGCCACCAGGAGCAGGTCGTATCCTTGCGCGGCCAGCCGGCGCGCATAAGCAGCTCCAATACCGGCCGAAGCCCCCGTCACCAGCCCCAGGGGTCGAGTGGTTGTCATTGGGTCCTCCTCCTCCTTGCATACAGATACCCGGTCATGCCTTGCGAAACAGCACTGCTCATCAAGGTCTACGGGTTTTTCTTCTTCTTAAGGAGCCCGGTTATGCCTTGCACAGCGTTCGCAGGCTGCTGTTGTTGACCCGTAGCACCCTTTTGGCCCGCCGCCGGTCCCGTGATCGCGCCCAACCCGCTGCCGGCGCCGCCTGACTTCAGTGTGAACTTGGGATTTCGCAATGTCCCAACTAGATTGAAGGGGAAAGCCATCTTGCCGCCGGCAACAGTTGCGCCTGAAATGCCTCCTAGAATACTGGTGAGGGCGTTCTGGCTGGCGGCGACTTTCGCCACGCCTTGGTAATGGAGGCTGCCCTCCCCGGCCAGAGCAAGGCTCCCGGAGGCGTCCACGTCAACTCCGTTGCCAACGATAGTGGCTTTGGTGGTGTTAATCCGGTTGTTTGCGATGGTGAAATCCATGGCGATGGAGGAGAAGGAACCAGGATCGCCGGACGCCGGACCCATCTTCGCGAGCTGGGCCAGTTGCAGCAGATTCTTGTCCAACTGCAAACTGGGCAACTTCCCATGGCGGATGGTCATTTGCCCGGAGCCGCGAATTCCCGCCAGTGGGTCGGGCGAGTGGCTCACTTCGCCATCAAGTTTCACAGTTCCCTCGAGCGTGCCGGTCATTTTCCCACGGGCATCCGGAAATGCATCCAGCAACTTCGCCAGGTTGACGCCGTCCAGTTTCGCATCGGTGTTGTAATGGGGGTTCTGGCCCGCCAACGAAAAGGAAAGGTTCCCGGCGGCGTGGCCGTCATACCATTTAAAGTCCAGGCCGTCCAAGAAGACATGTTTGGGGAAAAGACGGAGTTTGGATTTAACATTGGTCATGACCAGATTCATGACATGCAAAGAGTCCATCTTGAGCGTTCCCTCCGCCGCGAGCTTGCCACTCTGGTCGGTGGCGTAGGCGACAGACGTAAGCCAACCAGCTTCAGAAACCGCTGCGGGTTTACCAGGGACAGCATGGGGGTGGACTGAGGCAGATTCAGTGAAGGCATTGAGGTCGACCTGCCGCAGTTGGCTCGAAACGCCGTCCGCTTCGATGAAAACCGGGCCCGAACCCCCGGAGGGCAAAAGGTTCGCGACACTTAGCTTGCCCTTGGTGATATTGACGTTGGAGATGGCTCCCAGCGTAAACAAGGGCTTTTGCCCCGGCGGGTCAGGGTCGGCTCTGGCTGGAGAAGGCTTACTCTGGAAGTTCCAGTTACCCTTGGCGTCGGAAAGCAGGCTGATTGCAGGCGTGTCCAGGTCCAGCGACTTGATGACCACTTGGTGGTCCCAAAGCCCACCGGCGTCAACCACGGCGTAAATCCGTTGAGCCTTCACGAAATAGCCCTGAGGGAATCCCGAGGGGTTCTTGAGAGCGAAATCATCCACGCGGATGGAAAGGCTTGGAAAGACGGTGAGAGCGAGATGCCCAATCTCAGCGGGCTTGCCCGTCTGCTCTTCGATTAGCGATGCGACCTGCGGGCGATAGCGGTCCACATCAAAGAGCAGGGGAACTATGACCACAAGGGCAACAAGTGTGACGGCCAGGAAGATCAGGATGCCAAGGATGACCTTCTTGCGTGTAGACATGGAACTCCCCCTGTATTTGCCAAGGCGAATGTGCCTCCTGGGCCCTCTTCAATCTCGATGAGAGCCCGAAATCACTCCTCGCCTGGCGTTGGAAATGGATACAGCGGCCTGTAATTCTGCACCAAGCCTCTCTATTGGGGTGTGGCTGGAGATGTTTTCGCCTTCTCCTCCAACGTTACGCGGCTCAACTTGGCGGTGTAATAATCAAAAAAGGATTTGTTGGGTGGTGCTGCCTGAACTGTCTCCACAAACTCCTTAGGGGCTGTGCGCTTGATGACCGTGCGAAAGAGCCATCCCGGCGGAGGCTGCTCGCCTCCCTCTGGATTGATGTGTGTTTCCGGCCCTTCAACAGTTACCCGGTATCGCGTGATGAAACCGGTGCTGGAAAACGTGCGCAGCAAGAAGCCGGCTGCTCCCCGGTCCGAGGTGAGGACGCCCAGCCACGATTCTTTCATGGCCGGGGAAGTTTTGGTCGCCTGGAAAGATGCTTTCCCGCGTAGGAGCATGACTCGGTTATCCAGTTCATAGCTGACGGACAACCGGATTTCACCTGGGGCTGTCCGGTCAGTGGTGCTTCCGATCCATTCCCCCACCAGCCAGTCCACTTCGGAGAAGTCCGGCTTCGGCGGCAGGGGGATTTGGTAGGTAGTGGGCGGTTTCTCCTTGGCGACGAGGCATACGGCTCCGGCGAGGCAAGCGAGGGTAAGAATGGCGACGGTCATCGCGATAGGCGAGTGAGGCTTGGCGCGGTGCTGCCAGCGCCGTAGCCCGCCGAACCCGAATGAAAACCCGATACATGCGCTCATATGAGAAAACCCCGGAGTCCACGAGACGGGACGCCCTAAGCCGGGCTGATGTCGAGGTGTCGCCCTCCCCCCGTCGGAATCGTTCTGGACTTCGAGTTCCGGCCTGCGGGGCAGTGCAAACCAACTCATCGCGCCCTGGCAATTATACTGGAACATGATTTAATGCGCGGGACAAGTTTGCCGGGCACTGTAGCGGCGAGTTTATCTCGCCAAATGGCGGCATAAAGCCGCCTCTATTTGCTTCCCACCAAGCGAAGGCGTCCTGTGAAAGCTCTGCCCTGGCCCCCTGCGAAAGCGAACGGACTGACAAGGGTGTTGACCACATTGGGATTGTCGTGGTTGGTGGCATTGATGGCGCTTGCGCGGAGAGCCCACGTCTTGCCGTGGAACCGGAAGCGCTTTTCCAGGCCAACGTCCAGCTCGAAATAGTTGGGGAAGCGGAATTGGCCTGGCGCGCCGATGAGTTGCTGCTGTTCATTTACGTCATCGAACGGGAAACCCGACCGGTATTCCAGCCGATAAGTCAGGAACAAGCCCCAAACCGGAACAGGAGACCGCCCCCAGGAGATCAAGCGATTCGGCGCATCCCACAAGAGAGGGCCTGGGGCCTGGGGAACAAAATAGGGAGTTGTGAGAGAGTAATCCAGGGCTTCGTTGCTGCGGGCGCTGGAGCGGGTATAATCCCCATAGATCTCGGCCTTGTTTTTAAAGACGTGGCGAGCCCAAACCTCACCGGAACGATAGCGGTCGCTCCGGTGGTCCTGAAACAGAAACACCCCTCCCAGCCCTCCCGGGGGAGCGGGTTGGATGTCTTCATAAGTGAATCCATCGCCTTCCACACGGCGCAGGAGAGTAATGCCCGTGAAGGTATTGGACCCCAGCTTTTGTTCCCACTCGACACTGCTTGTGTTGAAGCGCGGCTGCCGAAGGCCGCTGGAGGGCAACAAGAATTGCGTAATCGCAGGGCCCAGGACCGGCGTCGTCCCGGTTTGGTCATAAAGGGTGTCACTTCGCTCTTGATCGAGCCCCTCACCCCAAAGGGCCATGTTGATCGGCCGGTAGTAGGTTCCCCAGCCTACTGAGATTTTGGTCCGATCATCACGGAAGGGCAGGAGATTGGCTGCCAGCCGCGGGCCGAGCACCGTCTTTCCCACTAAGGTATCCCAATCCGCTCTCCCTCCGATCGCCACGACCAGAGGGCGAAGGACTCGCCAGGTATCTTGCAGGTAAAAACCCAACTGCGTATTGGTGACGCGATAATAGGGCGTCCCGCTAAATGTGGTGCGAAGCAGCAAAGTGTTGTCGGCGCGGAGCGTCTCGATCGGATTGCGCACCGCCCCTTGCGAAAAAGCCAGCCCATCGGCGTTGAAGCCCGCTTTCACCTCGTGGGTGCCGTGCCAGCGAAGGGAGGAAAGACTCAGTTGACCGATGGACTGCAGGCGGTGGCTGCGCTGTTGCAATCCCTCGAAGTAATTGCCTGAAGCCGTGAGAGGCTGGATGATGTACGGCTCGGAGCCGAGCGGCGCGAGATGGCCCGTGTTATCGTCCATGGCCGCACCCAGTTCAAACATGTTCCTGCCAAAGAAAACTTGGTCCTTGGCGGAGACAAAGGTGCGCTGGGCGTGCCAATCGGTGGTCGTGGAAAGGGGAGTAAACAGGCTGAGACCAAGATGGGAATCTGCCGTCACGTTGTACAGGAAGTTCCCTTGAAGAATGTTGGTTGGCGTCAGGTTCATTTGGACCCGGAAGAGATTGTCCCCTGACCACTGCTGTTGCGTGTTGGCGTTGCGGGGCAGTCCTTGAATCAGGGAGAAGTTGTGCTGAATGCTGATGCCGTCGGAGAACCAGGCCCGGCCCTTGTGCAACGGACCCGAGAAGTTGAATCGCGGGTACCAATTTCCAAGATGCAGACCTTGCTGGAGATTGACGGCCGGAAAGAAGTCGGTGGTTCCGAATCTCCATCGGTCGTCGCCGACATACGTGTTGAGTTCCATCACTGCACCGGCGGCGTGGGCATACTGCGCGCCATAGCGCCCGCTCGCCACCTGCACTTCGCGCACGCTGTCTACATCTAACCGGCTGGTCAGTTGGCCCGTTGCCGGATCACCGATTTCGAAACCGTCCAGCAAATACTCGGCATCCCCTGATCGTCCTCCGGCCACGTGCATTGCCCCGGAGTTGTCCTGCACTACCCCTGCAATGGCTGGTAAGTAAGCTGCCAGATTATGCGTGCTGTAGGCGGGAATATCCAGAATGTCTTGGGCATCCAAAGTCTCCCGGTGCTCGGTCTGCAAGGGTTCGATTTGCTTCGTCGAGGAACGGACCTCGACACTTTCGTGTACCTCAAATTCGTGGCTGAGGGTAAAGGAGACTTCGTTGCTTCCTTCCTGCAATGGCACAGGCTGGTCAGTAAGGCGGAAATAATCAGGCTTGCTGAGGCTTACAAGGTACTCGCCCGGCGTGGGAACTAGAACCTCAAAATGGCCGGTGTCGTCCGAATAGGCGTGTTGAGCGCTTCCGTCTGGAGACTTCACCACAATCTCAACGCCACTTACCGGGACTCCATTTTCGTCGATGATACTGCCCTTCACTTGAACAGCCGCTGTTGCTTTGGCCGCCGCGAGCGCCAACATCAATATCGCCAACCGTGAACTAGCGTTGCACAGAGCCATTGCGAGTGTTATTCCCTATAGGATCTCCCCGCTTCGGAGTCGGTAGCAGCATCGAGCGCCGCACCCTGACTTGGATCTGGCTAAGGACAGCATCTCGCGGATTTTCGAATTGCCGGTTTTCGATTGCCCCGCCGCGGCGGGACAATCAAAAGCTGGTCTTCGGTTCCGACCGAAGGCCGCACTGCCCGGCCCATCCGCTATTCTATTCGACGCGCGGCTCAGAGTGAAGCGGAAGCGGCGACAGGCTGTGTCCTAATATGGACGTAGGGCCAGGGCTTGCCCCAGCCCTACAAACGGCGAAACGGAACCATTGTCAACAATAGTGTGTTGCATGCCGCTAGCGGGGATTTCTCACCACGGAAGGGAAGGGCGGGGCTTTAGCCCCGCCGTTACGTGACCTTCCTGATTATTGCAGCCTCTCGCGCCCCGCGCAGTCCCGCAGGCGCGGGACTGCGCGGGGCGCGAGACGGACAGAAAATTGGAGCTGGCTTTTTCGGCGGGGCTGAAGCCCCGCCCTCCCGGCGGAGAGGATCGCAGGTCTTTCTGCGTCCTTTCCCGCACACGCCTGGTCCACACTTCCTCGACCGTTGGCCATCTACAAGGGCGAATGATAGGATAGGCTGGTTCTTAAACCTGAATCAGCGGAGTTGGAAAACGAATGTTTGTACTCAAAAAGATATTCTCCCGCCTTCTTTTCCCCATCCCCTTGTGCATTGAACTCCTCTTGGTCGGTTTGCTGCTGCTTTGGTTCACGAGAAAACAGAAGACCGGGAGAATAGTGGTTACACTCGCCGGAGTGCTGCTCTTCCTTTTCAGCAGCCACTTTTTTTCCATCATGCTTCTAACACCGTTGGAGAGCAGATATCCGGCGCTTTTCACGGCGCCGGAAGCGCGTGCCCCCGTGGGATTGAGCGCGGTGAAGTTCATTGTTGTCCTTGGGGGTGGTTTTTCCCATGAGGCCGGCCGACCCATTGCCATCCAACTCGATGAGAGTTCGATCCCGCGCCTTGTCGAAGGCGTCAGGATGAGCAAAGTGTTGAACGGTTGCAAGCTCGTCCTTTCCGGGGGGCCGGGGGCCGACCGCTTCTCATCTGTTGCTCAAGCCATGGCCCAACTCGCCCAGGACCTTGGTGTTGGTCGTCAGGATATGATTCTGGAGACACAATCGCGAGACACGGATGATGAGGCGAGGCTTGTCGCGCCCATCGTAGGACAACAGCCGTTCATCCTGGTGACTGAAGCTTCGCACATGCCTCGCGCCATGGCCCTGTTCAGAAAACATGTAACACACCCGATTGCAGATCCCGTGGACTTTCGAACCAGCCACAGCCAAGCAATATCGCCGGACGAGGTTTTCCCTGGCGCCGGGGACCTCAGCGGCTCGGAAAGAGCGGTTTACGAGTATTTGGGCCTGGCGTGGGGAAAAATCCGCGGTAAGATTTAACAGGATGCTGAAGGACCCGTCTAGCCCGTCATTCCGAGGAGTCCCGATCTGATCGGGACGACGAGGAATCTCGCCCTGATCAGATCGGGGTTTCCAGAGCGAGATTCCTCGCTCCGCTCGGAATGACATGCAGCGACACGAGGTTCAGTACTTTTCCCAGTGCAGAACGTCTGAAAGGGGCCGCTTGGGCTTTTCCGAGCTTTCCGCCGGATAGCCCATGGGAATGAGGCTGACCAACTTGTAGCCTCGGGGCGCTCCTACCAGGTGGCAGATATCCGAAGCATAGGGCTTCTTGTCCCCGGCGACCCAGCACGAGCCCAGGCCGTGCGCGCGGGCAGCCAGCAGGATATTCTCTGTGGCGGCGCTGCCGTCTTCAAGGTAATACTTCGTGTCTTCGCACAGAACGACCACGCACACCGGAGCGTCGGAAATGAACTTCCCATGGTCGGTGGTCTGAGCAATGCTGCGCAGCATCTCGGGGTCCGTCACAACGACGAATTCCCAAGGCTGTATGTTGACGGCTGTGGCTGCCAAGCGCCCGCAATCAATCACGTCTTCGATGATCTCTCTGGGCACCGGTGCGTCAATATACGCGCGGACCGAGCGCCGTGTCTTCAACACCTCAATCGCGTCCATGGCTGTTTGTCCTCCGACCAGGTGCTGGCTTCAGGTAGCGGCACACCCCAGCGGGGAAGGGAATTAGCACCTAGGCAAGCGCCATTTTAACCCGAATTCGGCGGGTGGCGCATACGTCCCGACGTTTTTTGTCGGGATGTATGCGCCCCTCGTGCGGGGAGCGCCCCCCATTAACCCTTCACGGCACTCTGTCCATCGGCAATAGAGATATGTCATTCAGAAAATAAAACCTCCAACTCGACCACGGCCAATCGCCCGGCTGCCTCACCAAGCCTCGCTTCACCGGATTGTTGTGCATGTAATTCAATTTCTCTTCCCGCTTCTTTGCGGTCCAGATGTTCATGTCGTAGAACTTTCGTTGCCACACCCGAAAGTGTGCGTGATGGTGGACCGTGACAGGCAGAGTGACCCGCGCCAGCATCTTCTGGCACCAGGGAAAGCCAAGATTTTCCCGGAGGTTCCTCAGGATAAACAGCGCGGTGCGGTCCTCGAGCTTTTGCATGATCTGGGACGGGTTAGCCTCCGTCGAGGGCCAGAGGAGCGCGTGGAAATGCTCTGGCATAAGCACGTACCCTACGATCTTGAATCCCAATTCCCGCCGCAGCTCTCCTAAGGTCGCAACCCATTGGTTCCTGAACCGCTCAGAATCAAATAAGCGCGCACGCCGATAGGTGCTGGTGGTCAGATAATGCAGGTGATTGAGGCCGTAATAGTGCTTTAGCTTGGACACGCGCGGATTATACCCCTATTTGGGGCGCATACATCCGGGCAAAAACCGTCCGGACGTATGCGCCACCCGCCCGATCCGCGCGCAGGAATTTGATCGCTCGACCACGGGGCCGAAAAGACGCGGACCACAAAAGAGGCCCGTCGCCCTGCCTCCTGGAGTCATACGGCAGGCAGGCCGAAGGCTATGGGCCCGCCTTCCGAAGCGTTCGCGCGGGCAGTCCGCAGGGCGGTGGTCCGCACTACCCGTTACCCTCGCGGGTTGGCCTCGCGCCGGGGGCCAAAGCCACCCCCAGAGTAGGGCTTATCAATTGATAATCGTGATTGTGAGCCCCGCTCCCAGAATTTTCGCCCTAATCTCGGCTTCGTCTTTTACGTGCTGCAGTTCCTTGAGAAGTTTCAGGAATTCGTCGGGCGAGACCTCGGAAGTCTCAATTTCCACATCGCCCAGCTTGACCCTGATTCTGTTGCCACTTTTTGCGTCAAACCAGCTCTTGATAATTTCGTAAATAACCGTGGCGAGTAGGCTAGTCCCTAAGCCAGTAAGAACCGTGCTCGCGAACATTGCTAAACCGGGGAAGACCGAAGGTGGCCTTTCGGGGTACGGAAACGTTGGCGGAGACGTTGGGGCCGGTTCCGTTCTGCGCTCGCTCACCGGGGCCACAACAAGGGGAGCCCACCGTACGCCACTGGCCTGAATGCTGAGTCCGGCAGGCTTAGCCATTTTCTGAATGACGGCTAAATTGTGGGGTGCCGTATCCGCAGTGGAAATCCACAATCTGAACGACAGATGGCGGTCTTTTGCGAAGTTGTACATGGTTCCCATCAATCTCTTGCCGTGCCCAACTCCGCGACATTTGGGCCGCACAAAAAGCTCTTCGATCTCTAGGTTTGCACCATGCTCCACCCCTGACACCCAAGCCACTCGCTCATCCTCTTCGCCTATGAGCTCCAACCAATGGGCGGTTGAGCCGTCGCTCTTTTTAATTGGCCAGGCCCTTGGATACGGAAACACCCCAGTTGGTGCGGTATTCACGAACCGACAGGGAATGTTCCTCCAACCTTCCCACCACGTCGCCTCCAACACTTCATCGGAAATATATCCGTATCCCTGATCACCCCACGCATCTCCCCAATTATTCCAAAATTTGAATTCACGACGCGCAGAATCATAGGCGTCGAGCGAGATCGCGTGGGTTCCAAGGTAGACATCTTTCGCAGATGGGGCAGGGATTCTTCCCGCCGGAGGGCTCGCCCACCTTTCAGTAATGTCCAGACTGACAAGCAACCCCGGACCATCGGAAATGACGGACTCCGTACATTCGGCGACAGTACGAACCCGTCCATAAGGGCCAACACGATGATTCTTAGCGAGGAGATCAATGCCGACCGGCTCGACTGGTGGCCAATCGTTTCCATAGGGCCAGGATTCCTCAGGAGGAGCGCCCCAGCCGTAAGAAACTCGTAAGCCGGTAATGGGCCAAACCCCCGTTTGCTTGTCCCCCGGAAAGGTTCCCTCGAGCTGCCGTGCCCTAACAAAACCATACCTAATACTTGGTCGATAACCATTCACGTTGGGTCACCTTGGAAAGCAAGCAAGTAGCGCGGACCGCCGATTCTGCGGCCCGCGTCTTTTCCGTACCTATGATCGCCACCGTGCCATATTTTATCGCGCTATCGAAACTCCGGCGTCCTTTTCTTTCCCATCGATATTTCTTTATCGTCGTGCGCCTGCTCAGGCGGCGAGAGAAATTCACCGAGCCTGATTTCGCCCTGTTGGCGCGAGCCTTCAACGGAGTTTCCATGGGCCTGTGGCCCGTCCGAGGACATGAAAATCACCTCGTCACCCCCGCGTAAGCGGGGGTCCACGTCGCCAGGAAGGGGGTGGATTCCCGCTTTCGCGGGAATGACGCGCATGGGGCGATTTTCAGGAGCAAGCAGGTAGCGCGGACCGCCGATTTTGCGGTCCGCGTCTTTTCCTCGACGAGCGCGGTCAACCAGTACCGGGGTGCCGAGGGCGAACTCTGGCAACCCAGGTTCTTCGACCCCGCCCTGCGCACCGTCAAGGAATACAACGAAAAGGTCGAATACATTCACCTAAACCCGGTGAGAGCCGGTTTGGTCACCCGACCGGAAGATTGGCGACGATCAGGTTACAACGATTACGCCGGCATGAGCGCCGACGAATCCGTCAGCCGACGGACGGTTTGATCGTCGACCGCGTGAGAATGCCCTCCGACCCGCGCGCACGAATTTGATGGCTCCATCACGGGGCCGAAAAGACGCGGACCACAAAAGCGGTGGTCCGCGCTACCCCGCTCTAACCTGAGCGAATGTAGCAGGGCAGTACTAGTGCCGAGGGCTTGACAAACGCGCCGCGCAATGATAGCCTAGCGAAATGGACCTTGGGGGAGAGGCTGCTCGATCTTGCGAGGTTGCGGCCCTCTCCGGCCCTCGAAAGACACGGAGGCAGGAGTGATGCACGTTAATGGTGACCCCCGGTTGCTCAGGGCAAGGGCAATTCCCGCCACAGAATTTTCCCGCGGGGCCGCAGCGAATGTTCTACTCATTTTCCGAGACTTCAGCCAGAAAATGTGGCTGGCACGATTCGGTTTGGAGTGCGGCAGCTTGCTGCCGCTTTCCTTGGCCGGAAGCTTGCTTCCGGCAGCGCCTGGAGCAAGCTCGAGACGCAAGTGCGGCAGCGAGCTGCCGCACTCCAAAAAAGATGTTAAATTATACGGAACGAACCCAACAAGTCCTTTAGCATCAACAAAAGTGCCGGAAAAACGAACCCAAACGAAGTCGAAACGAAGCGGAAAAACGTCGCTGAAAATACGCAAAAAGGCCAAAACGAACTCTAATAGTGGCCCCCAGAGGGCGAGAATATGAGAGTGGGGAGTAAGCTCGCCGTTGCGACTATAAACTGGCGCACTACCCACGCCGGAGTAGTGGGTCAGTTTGCGGTGGCGGCGTTCTATGAGGGCCGGAATTCACTGAGAATAGAGGACCGGCGGTCATAGACCGCCGCTACAGAAATCAAAAGGACGCGTTACCCACGTTGGGTTAGGTTGATTTTTTGTCCTACCTCGGCCATGCTACAAGTCGAATTCACAAACACGGTTGAAGTGAAAATATGAAAAAGATCCAGATTTACGACACGACGTTGCGAGACGGTTCGCAAGGCGAGGACATCTCATTCTCTTTAGAAGACAAGCTTCACATTGTGAAGAAGCTGGACGAGCTGGGGGTGGACTACGTAGAAGGAGGCTGGCCCGGGTCGAACAGCAAGGACATTGCTTTCTTCCGCCGAGCCCAGGAACTGAAGCTGAGACATGCCAAGCTGGCGGCGTTTGGCAGCACTCGCCACCCGCGCCACAGCCTGGCCCACGACCGAAACCTTCACGCGCTTCTGGAAGCCAACACCCCGGTTGTGACCATCTTTGGGAAGACTTGGGATTTGCATGTGAGAGTGGCTTTGGGCATCTCGCTGGAGGAAAACCTGGAGCTGATTCGCGAGTCTGTTGCATTCCTGAAATCCAAAGGGAAGGAAGTGATCTACGACTCCGAGCATTTCTTTGACGGATTCAAAGCCAACTCGAATTATGCGTTGGCTACGCTCAAGGTTGCCGAGGAGGCAGGCGCCGACACCATCGTGTTATGCGACACCAACGGCGGCACTCTGACTGCCGACATTAGCGAGCGCTTCCAGAGGGCTTCGAAACATGTTAAGACACCCCTGGGGATTCACACCCACAACGATTGCGAAATGGCGGTGGCCAACTCCATTGCCGCCGTGCAGCAGGGGGCGGTGCAGGTGCAGGGCACGATCAACGGGTATGGAGAACGCTGCGGCAATGCCAACCTTTGTTCGGTGATTCCCAATGTCGAGCTGAAGTTGGGCCTGCGCTGCATCGGCCGGGAAAGCCTCAAGCGCCTCACGGAGGTGTCCCACTACGTAAGCGAGTTGGCCAACCTGCATCATCGCCAGGATCTGCCCTATGTCGGCAAAAGCGCCTTTGCCCACAAAGGTGGCATTCATGTGAGCGCGGTGGTGAAAGAGGCATCTTCCTATGAGCACGTGGATCCGGCGGTGGTGGGCAACGAACGCCGGGTCTTGGTCTCGGAACTTTCCGGAAAGAGCAACGTGATCTACAAGGCGGCGGAGCTGGGTCTGGAGATCGACAAGTCCTCTCCCGACGCCAAGCTTGTGGTGGACAAACTCAAGGAGATGGAGCACTACGGCTATCAGTTTGAAGGAGCCGAAGGCTCTTTTGAGATCCTGTTCGACAAACTGGTGCACCACGCCAAGGAGTTTTTCGAGTTGGATGGCTTCCGCGTCATCACCGAGAAGAAAGGAGCCAACCAGCCTTACTCGGAGGCGGTCATTAAGTTGCGCGTGGACGGCACGGAAGAACACACCGCCGCGGAAGGGGTTGGCCCGGTGAGCGCCTTGGACCGGGCGCTGAGGAAATCGCTCACCACTTTTTTCCCGTGCATCCGCAACATTCGCTTGACCGACTATAAGGTCCGCGTGCTGGATGCCAAAGCTGCCACGGACGCCAAGGTTCGGGTGCTGATCGAAACCACCGACGGCCACGAGACCTGGGGAACGGTGGGGGTTTCCGAAAACCTCATCGAGGCAAGCTGGCGGGCCCTTGTGGACAGCATCACTTACAAGCTGAAAAAGGAATACGGCTACAAGCGGCAGGCCAGCGAAGCCCGCCCGACTTAGTCAGGTTGCTGAAAACGCTAAGGCTTCGTCGCCAGGATCAGAGGCGAAGGGCCGGGGATTTCGAGGGTGCGCGGGTTTACAAAGCCCGCCTCGGCGAGCCAAGCGCTGATTTCGCCAAACGAATAGGTGTCTCCGCAATCCGTATTCACCAACATGTTCACCGCGAAGAGCAGGCCAACAAGCGGTTCCGTTCTTTCGTCATTCACCAGGAACTCGGCGACGGCGATGGTGCCGCCGGAGGCCAGCGCCGCGAAGGTCTTGCGTAGCAAGGCGCGGCTGCGCTGCTCGCCTTCGCTGTGAAGAATGTGGCCCAGGGTGGCGACGGCGTGGTTGCGCCCGAAATCGACCGCGAGCAGGTCGCCGGCGACGAACTGAAAGCGCTTCATCAGTCCGAAGCGGGCCACGGTTTTG
>Ga0208821_1000100_pt1 | contig 71173 bp, 61 predicted proteins | sample June2015DPH_20_5_FD_184720 | JGI IMG/M metagenome (GOLD analysis project Ga0208821, IMG submission 184720) | Peatland microbial communities from SPRUCE experiment site at the Marcell Experimental Forest, Minnesota, USA - June2015DPH_20_40... | ecosystem: Environmental > Terrestrial > Soil >...
CATGGGGTACCTCCTATCGATTGTTTTTCGCAAAATGATTTGATAGTGTACCCCATTTCTTTTTCATCTAACATGCCCATGGCTCGAAAAATGACCTCACCATCCCCCCTACAATCTATTTTCTCTGCCATGTCCATATCTCGGTATCCTCCTGACACAAAGATCATACATTACCCCTGAAGATTCCCTGAAGTTCCTTGAAGAGGGTGAGAGGCTTTGTAAAGAGCTTGGGGACAAAAAGAGCCTGGCAATCATATCCAACTTTATAGGCCTGTTTCATGTATATACAGGGGACGTAGCGCTGGGAAGAAAATACCTGGAAGCATCTTTTTAGGCGGCGGAAAAGATACAGGATATTGAAACAATGGCTCCGGTCAGCTTCGGCCTTTGTAATTCTTATTATTGGGAGGGAGAGTTTAGGAAAATAGTGAATATAATCCCAAGGGTCATTGATTTGCTTGAGAAAACCCAAAGGGAGCATGAATTTTTCGGCATGGACGCCAATATCTATTCGTTACTAGAAGGCTGCTATGGGTCTAGTTTGGGAATTTTGGGAGAATTTACAAAAGGAAAGCAGTCATGTGAAAAAGCAATTTCTTTTGCGCATAAAATCAATCACTTGTTTAGTATAGGCATCGCAGAACTTAATTATGTGGGTCTATTAGTAACTAAGGGGGATGGAGAAAATACTGTAAAACATGCTCAGAGCTCCATTGAATATCTCGAAAAATCACAAGCGGTTATCTATCTGCCCCTTTCCTGGAGTTGCCTTGGCTATGGATATTTTTTTCTGGGGGAGCTGGAAACGGCCTTAAAATTCTTGAAAAAAGGTCTTAAGATGCAGATGGAAACTGCATTTCCCGTCCCTATTTTCCATTGGTTTTTAGCTTTTGCTCATTGCGATTTAGGGAATTTGAATGAGGCAAAGGTTCATGCCGAGCAGGCGCTGAATTTAGCACAAACGAGTCATCAAAAATATTGGGAAGGTCTTTCGGGCATTCAACTTGGAAGGATCCTTGGAAAAATGGAGGGGTCACAACTCCGTAGGGCTGAGGAGCATATACTGAAAGGAATGAAGATACTGGATGAGCTGGAGACGAAACCACTTTACGCTCAGGGTTATCTCTTCCTCGGGGATCTTTATGCCGATGCAGGGCAAAAAGAAAAAGCCATTGAAAACTTGAGAAAGGCAGAGGCGATGTTTCAGAAGATGGGAATGGATTATTGGCTTGCCCGGACAAAAAGGCTTTTGGAAATGGTCCGGATTTAAACCGCGAACGCGGTCGGAAGATCCGATCCATGCTTCAGTGAGGCATTTTCATTCAAACTTCTCAAAACAAATGATTTCGTCAAAGTCCTTTCTCTCCCTTTGCGAAGGACTTTCATCCGGATATCCTAAGGGAATCACGGCGACGACCCGAACGGGCTCCGGGATCTTAAGGATTTTCCTGACCTCGTCCTCATTGAAGGCACCGATCCAGCATGTCCCTAACCCCTGTTCGTAAGCCTCCAAGATCATAAACGCACAGGCAATGGATACATCCACCGTAGATGTCGGTTGACCACACGCCATGATCGCTTTTGGCTCCGTCCCGCAAGCGACGATGACAACGGGTGCCTCCCCTATAAAGGACTGCCCGAAGGCAGCCCTGGCCAGTTTCTTCCTCGTCTCCTTTTCCCTGACGACGATAAACTTCCAGTCCTGCCGGTTGCTGGCAGAAGGAGACAGCCTTGCCGCCTCCAGTATTTTCTTCAGTTTTTCCTCTTCGACCGGAGCGGGTTTGTATGCCCTCACACTTCTTCTTTCCTTAATGGCGGCAAAAACATCCATGCTTGTGTCTCCTCCTTGCTCCCTCCAATCCCGTCTCTTCTTGGGAGAGATGCCATGCTTCAGACGCAAATAGAGGTCGCGTACTTTAAACGTAATTAAGGTAAATATCCTTTTGGCCACAAGTACCCTAATAGCTTTTCGAAGATCGAGGGTTAAAGAAGTTTATCCTTTTTTCAACTCTTCGGCGCGAATAGGCAGTCTCCTGATTCGTTTTCCCGTGGCGGAAAACATGGCGTTTCCCACTGCCGGTGCAATCGGAGGCACTCCAGGCTCTCCCACGCCGCCCAGAGGTTCCTGACTCGGCGTGATAAAAACTTCTATCGTGGGCATCTCGTACATGCGAAGGATCTGGTAGTTGTTGAAATTGCTCTGCTCCACCCGGCCGTTTTTGAAAGTGATCGCGCCATGGAGGACGGCTGAAAGCCCGAAGACGATCCCGGACTCCATTTGGGCTTTGACAATCTCCGGATTCACCACCATGCCGCAATCGATTGCACAGACGACCTTATGGACACGGACCCTTCCTGCAGGGTTGACCGAGACCTCTGCCACCTGGGAGACAATGCTCCCGAAGGATTCATGGAGGGCAATCCCACGGCCCACCCCCTTTTCCGGCAGCTTCATCCAGTTTGCCTTCTGGGCCGCAAGCTCCAGCACAGCTTTGTGCCGCGGATGTTTACTAAGCAGACTCCGACGGAACTCAAACGGGTCTTTACCGGAGGCATGGGCAAGCTCGTCGATAAAACTCTCGACCACAAAGGCGGTATGCGAATGACCCACCGAGCGCCACCACTGCACCGGCACGCCGATCTTTGGGCTGTGAAGATCGACAAGGATGTTCGGAATTTCATAAGGAGTGTCTGCCGCTCCCTCAACCGACGTTGCATCCACACCGTGTTCGTCGGCCATGGCTCCCTCGAACGGCGACCCGGCAATGATCGACTGTCCAACGATTGTGTGCTTCCATGCCACAAGATTGCCTTTCGCATCCAGCCCCGCGGCAATGCGGTCGTACCAGAAAGGCCGGTAGTAGCCGCCTTTGATATCGTCTTCGCGGGTCCAGACGACTTTGACGGGTTTCTTCACCTTTTTCGCCACATGCACGGCCTCGCTGACGAAATCGGACTTAGGGTTTGCCCGCCGGCCAAAACCGCCTCCAAGAAAGAGGTTATGAATTCTGACCCGCTCGGGTTTGAGTCCGGCGATCGCTGCCGCCGCATCCCGGTCGCCACTCTGAAGCTGGGTACCCGTCCAGATGTCGCACTGATCGGCACGAAGATCGACCAGGCAGTTCAATGTCTCCATGGGGGCATGGACTAAGTAAGGGACTTCGTACTCGGCACTGATCTGTTGGGTTGCCTTCCGAAGGCCTTCTTCGGAATCGCCTTCTCTTCTTGCCACCACCCCCGGGTTCTTGGCCAGATTTTTATACTGCTCGCGCATGCCCTCTGTCGAAAGTTTGGCATTGGCGCCTTCGTCCCAGGTGATGCCCAGAGCCTCGCGGCCAAGCCTCGCAGACCAGAAATCGTTTCCAACAACGGCCACTCCCGAAGGAACCTGGACCACATCCTTGACGCCTTTCACTGTCTTGGCCTTCTCCGCATTAAAGCTCTTTATCTTGCCGCCGAAAACCGGTGGTCGCGCAATCACAGCGGTGAGCATTTCGGGGAATTTCGCATCAATGCCGAAGATAGCCGTACCGCTCGTTTTCTCCGGCGTATCCAGACGGCTCATGGGTTTGCCGATCACTTTAAACTCCTTCGGCTCCTTCAAGGAAACATCTTTAGGAGGCTTTATCCTGGCGGCCTTCTCCGCCAACTCTCCATAAGAAAGTCGCCGGTTGGTCGGCTCATGGACGACAGAACCCTTTTCTGCCCGGCAGCTCTTCGGGTCAACCTTCCAGATCTCTGCTGCCGCTCGAACGAGCATCACTCTCGCCCCGGCCCCTGCCCTGCGCAGCCGGTCCCATTCGCTCGACACACTGGTGCTGCCGCCCGTCACCTGGATAACCCCCCACTGTGCATGGTAGTACTCTTGAGCAACCGGCGCTGCCTCGACGCTTATCCTCGACCAGTCCACCTCAAGCTCTTCGGCGACGAGCATGGGCAATGAGGAATAGACCCCCTGCCCCATCTCCGACTTACCAACGACAATCACCACCCTGCCGTCCGTCCCGATTCGAAGGTAAGGATTCAGCGGAAACAATGGTACGGGTTTCGTCGCACCTAGTTTCGACATTCGGCTGCTGTCGATCTCTTTCCCCTTGGCCATGGCTTCTGCGGCAAGGTGAATGGCCTGACGAATGCGCTGGTACGTCCCGCAGCGACAGAGGTTGCCGGACATGGCGCTATCGATGTCAGCATCCGTCGGATTCGGATTTTTATCGAAAAGAACCACCGCGTCCATGATCTGCCCCGGCTGGCAGTAACCGCACTGGGGGACGTCCACTGCGTTCCATGCCTTTTTGATCGGATGATCTTCTGGGATTCCCTCGATGGTGATAATCCTCTTCCCCTGGGCGTCTTTCACTGGGATTTGACATGACCGCTCCGCTTTGCCGTCGATATGGACGGTACAGGCACCGCAGAGTGATTTTCCGCAGCCATACTTTGTGCCCGTCAGCCCGAGATGTTCTCTGATGACCCAGAGCAAAGGGACATCAGGGCTCGCCTCTACCTCATATTTCTTTCCGTTCACTTCGAGCGAAATCACGGGCACCTCCTCAAGCAGGGGCCTTGCACAGGGATTGACAATTTCAGATTACGCAGAAATAGGATCAATACGGAATAGGGTGGGCACTGTATTTTAGCGATGAAAGAATTGTATAAATGCCTCTCACTCCCTTTAAAACGGCGTCGCAATGGGGATAAGTGGCGGAAATTCCAAAAAATGGGACAGACATCATTCCACTAAAATCAAACCGAAAATATTCCTTTCATCGTCACGGGTGCGCACCACCTCAATGGGAAACCCATTGTCTCTTGCGGTCTTGAAGACATCAATGCCACATGCTTCCATTGAAGGTCTCGCCTCGAGTCCATGTTTGCATGAACCCGAGAGGTTACATTCTTTGCAAAGATAACAAGGACCGGATCCCATGCTCCAGGCCTTGTAATACCCGTCGAGAAAAATCTCGATTTCAAGGCCAACAATCGCCTTTTTGAAAGTCCCTCCCTTTGCCCTTCCCTTCTCTCCCTTCGCTATTCTTTGATGGAGCAAGATTGCCTTCTGGTAAGAGTCGATTACTTTACGGGTCACGTCCGGGGTAGGAGTTTGTGGAGGACAGCAAAGGCTCGTCCCGAAACCGGGGCAGCCGTACTGGCATTTCATTCTCACCCACTCGGCAGTGACGACGGAGCCAGGGTCGATGATCTTTGCTCCCTCGATGCCCATCTCTATTGCCTTCTTGCAGAAGGACTCCAGTGGTTTCATTGACACACTCTCCTTTCTGTCGTTGTGAAATAACCCGTTTCTGTTCTTTCCTTATATGGGAGGTTCCTATTTCTGCTTTTCCCCTTCCATCTCGCCGAGCGCTCTCATGGCGATCGTCGAATGAGCAAAAGCGCCCCCTGCCCTGAGAGCAGCGGCGACGAAAATGGCCTCCGCAATTTCCTGGTCGCCTGCCCCCGCTTTTTTAGCAGCCCTGACATGGCCATCGATACAATACGGGCATTGCGTCGTGTGAGCAACGCCGATCGCGATAAGTTCCTTCATCTTCCTGGAAAGAGCGCTCTCCTTCTCAAAGATTTCATTGTTGAAGTTCCTGAAAGCCTGAAACATGTCCTTCTGGGCTTTCTCAAGGTCTTTGTAATGCTTCCGACCATCAACGGGATAAAAGTATTCACTCATCTGAGTCTCCTCTCTGTCAAAGCGTAATATCTAACAATCTGTCACATTTCTTTCGAATAAATCAAGCCCCTCAAGTCGTTTCCATGTTCAGGGTTCGAGATCGCAATTTGTGTATGAAGGGAGTACCCTACCTGGGGAAGAACGTCACTTTCCAGCGATCAAGGACGGCGTGCCGGACAGAATGCCTTCAGTCCGTCACTGACACTGATTCTCTCACGCCGCTCGGAGGGCATCGCGCAGAACACCTAAGTAATTTTTAATGATCAGCCGGGTACTTTCAATATCGCAAGGGACATCCCCCGCTCTCTCCACGGCCTTTTCGACCATTTCGTGAGACCACAGCCCCGGATTATCCAGCTCAGTGGTCATTATATAAAGGCAAGAATTACAGAGTTTCTCCATTGCCGGTATCTCCTTTTTGAGGATTACTTTCTAATCAATCAAAAATTAGTCATTGACCTCAAGAAAGGCAAGCGAATCGCTCCTCAGAGATTCGCAGGAATTTCAAAAATACCGCATTCTCGGTCTCGAAATACCAGCTCCAATCTATGGTCTTTCTCTCTCTATTTATATAAAAAGAAATCATACACAGGCGTCGGAAGGAAGACGTCCAAAGGAGGGATCATGTCAAAAATTCAGTCGAACCCTGAAATGATTTATCGAGTCCTCGGAAGCACTGGAGAAAAGGTCTCGGCTATTGGAGTCGGAGGCTGGCATCTCGGACTTCAGCAGGTCGATGAGAAGCTCAGCATTCGCATCGTTCGCGCCGCCATAGACCGCGGTATTAACTTTCTCGACAACTGTTGGGATTACAACGAAGGCGCCAGTGAAGTTCGCATGGGTAAGGCGCTGCGCGACGGCTATCGCGACAAGGTCTTCCTCATGACAAAGATCGACGGCCGGTCAAAGAAAGAGGCAAAAAGGCAGCTTGACGAATCGCTGCGCCGCCTTCAAGTGGATCATATCGATCTCGTCCAGCACCATGAGGTCCTCCGTTACGAAGACCCGCACCGAATTTTCGATGAAGAAGGGGCCAATGCTGCCCTGGTGGAAGCGCGCAAGGCCGGGAAACTCCGTTACATCGGGTTCACGGGCCACAAGGACCCGCGCATCCATCTTTATATGCTTGAAGTCGCGGCGATGCATTCGTTCAAGTTCGACACGGTTCAAATGCCGCTCAACGTCATGGACGCTCACTACCGAAGCTTCGGAAAAATGGTCTTGCCGGAACTGGTCAAGCAAAAGATTGGCGTCCTTGGGATGAAGAGCATGGCAAACGGTATTCTTCTGAGGTCGAACACGGTGACGCCTTTGGAGTGCCTGCACTTCGCCCTGAATCTGCCCACATCGGTCGTGATCACGGGAATCGACAGTATGAAAATACTCGATCAGGCTTTTGAAGCGGCGCGCACGTTCCATCCAATGAGCGACAAAGAAGTGGAAGCTTTGTTGACCAAGACCATGGAGGCGGCAAAGAAAGGCGTGTTTGAACCCTTCAAGACGACTTCCATCTTCGACAGTACGGCCCAGAACCCGGAGTGGCTCGGAGAAGAGCCGCAGCGATTACAGAAATTCATGTCACAATAGACCGGCCTGCCACACTCTTTCCTGCGCAGTCTGTCGTGGCGATCCCCCTCCGTAAGGGTTGACATTCTATTCATCCGTTGCTATCTTGGCATCTAACATATAGGAATCGAGGAGCTGAAGGATGCCGGAGAGGGATCCCATCGACGCAATCAGAGACCAGTTAGGTAGAGTGGAGGAGATGGCAGGTCTTCATGCGGAGGATGAGGATTTCAAGCATTGGCACTCTGAAATCAAAACGATTCTCGAGAAGATCTTCGGCTCTAAATCGATCCACTATCAGAATTTCCTGGCCCTCCGATTTCGAGAGATGAGCGTTAGAACCTTTGCTTCGGTTGAGATCGACAAGATCAATGCCGCCCGCTATAAAAAGGATGTCGAGAATGTGAGAAACATCCTCCAATCAGCCATCAAAGAATTGACGCTGGACCGAACCCTCTTCAAAAAAATCCAGACCACGCCGCAGACCGTGGAGGTGACGTTCAAGGGTGAATATTTCATCTCTTCCGGAATCAAGGAATCCGATCTGATTGATGCGATCAAGAACGCCTTCGAGGGAAGCGGGCTGAGCCCGATTCGCGGTACGGAAGACTCACGAAAGGGAAAACCCCTGCCCCAGCGAATCGATCAGATCAAGCGCGCCAAATTAGGAATCTACGATCTCTCTAACCCGGAAAGACCGGACGCCCTGCTCGAACTGGGAGCAGCTCTCGGCCTAGGAAAAGAGGCGATGATCCTTTGTAGAAAAGGCTCTCCTCTTCCGGAAGCCCTGAAGCCGCTGAATCGAATCGAATATGAGAATGGTCCTGACCTTACCGAAAAGTTAAAGAAAAAATTCCATTACGGATGAAGCCCCACGAGACCTTCTTAGAGGCCATCTCCGATAAGGTCAGACGGGGGATGGTTAGACGTTCTTACCGACGTTGAGAAGGATCTTTACGGGCGCTCAAAAATCGCTGCGATGCCGAGCCCGCCTCCGCCGCAGATCGTTTCCAGACCGTAACAGGCGCAGCGCGCGCTGCGCCTGTTCATCTCGTGAAGAAGTGTGACGAGCACCCTCGTACCCGTGCAGGCGATGGGATGTCCGAGTGAGATACCGGACCCGTTCACATTGACCCTTGGATAATCCTTTTCCGTAAGGCCCATCATTTTCAGGTCTGCCAAGACCTGCGCCGCAAAAGCTTCCTGAACCTCTATCAGGTCCATCTGGCCGAGACCCAAGCCGGATTTCTTCAACGCCTTCTCCACGGCTTTGGGCACGGTCAGATAGGTGCGCGTGGGGTCTGCACCCGCCACGGCAAATGCCTTGATATACGCCAATGGCTTAGCCCCGAGTTTTTTAGCGGTCTCTTCGGAAGTGATGACGCAGGCCGCAGCCCCATCATTCTCGGTGGAAGAATTTCCGGCCGTACAGACACCTCCGAGGACGGGCTTGAGCTTAGCCAGCTGCTCCAGGGCGGTATCCGCCCTCGGGTTTTCATCCCGGTCCACCATCATTTCGCCCCCTTTGGGACCTGGAACAGGAACCGGAATGATCTCTTCTTTGAACTTCCCCGATTCAATGGCTGCACAAGCTTTCCTATGACTTTCAAGAGCCCATCGGTCGCAGTCCTCGCGTCGAATGGACTCCTCTTTCGCAGCCGTCTCCGCCCATGACATCATGGAAGGCAGTATCCCGTACCTTTCTTCGGGCTGGGACATCACACGCGCCCGCTGGATTCGATCGTAAAAAGGAATACCCCATATCGAAAGCTCTCCATGCCCACGGGGCATGCCCTTCTTGCCACCGATTCCCCATTTGATATCGCCAGGTACGTAAAACTCGGCGGTGCTCATGCTCTCCGCTCCACCCGCCACGACGATCTCCGCATTGTCGGATTGAATCTTCATCGCCGCAAAACAGATGACGTCGAGTCCGGTGCAGCAGCGGCGGTCCAGGGTGATTCCTGGAATCGTGTCAGGCCAACCCGCCTTAAGAACGGACATCCGAGCGATGTTGACGTATTCACCGCTCTGGTAAGACTGGCCCAAGATAACCTCGTCCACCTGACCCGGGTCCACTCCGGCCCTTTTCACAGCTTCCTTCAGAACCAAAGCGCCTAAATCAAAGGCAGGCACTTCTTTCAGAGCTCCCATGTACCTGCCGACTGGCGTCCTCACTCCGCTAATGATCACGACTTTCTTCAATGTAATCTCCTTTCTACCATCTTAATAATAATCTCTGAATTTGTTACACATATCCGTACTTCATACTTTACTGCAGACCTTTTGTCAACTCGACCTTTAAGCAGCACTTCCTCATTTTATATTTGACAGGAAGACAAGAAGGCCCTTCGAAACTGGACATAGACTCTTTTTTAGACTACTCTTAGCGGTAGTCATCGTCCGGATGCCAGTGGGGCCGGGGAAGCGAGGAGAAGAAATAAGGAGGAGAGAGCGAAAATGAATTTGATCGGCACTCCGGTCAAGGTGCCTTTGGAATCTTTGACGTTCCCACTTCGGAAGGCAGCGAAGGATTACCCGAAAAGGGTGGCCGTGATCGAGCCCGAGGCCGGCGGCAAAGAATATACCTACCAATGGCTGGACGAAAAGTCTTCGGTTCTTGCTGCCTCCCTGGCAGGCATGGGAGTGGAGCCAGGAGACCGCATCGCCCTCTGGATGAAGAACAGCCTCGGATACATCCTCTCCTTTTACGGGATTCTGAAAGCCGGAGGTATCGTCGTCCCCGTAAGCACCCATTACGGAGATCGGGAGGTTCTTTTCCAACTAAGAGAAACACAAGTCAAGGGGTTGATCACCTCGGACAGCCTTCATGCCCAGGTCGGAAACCTCGCTTCAAAGGTTGGCGGTTTAGGGTTCGTGGCACTGGAGGGGCGAGCCCTGAACCATGCCGGTACAGGGCAAGGGGAATTGCCTGCTAACACAATTTCCTTTTCGTCTCTTCTCACGGGGCCGGACCGACTGGATCGCTCCATCGGAATAAACCCCAGGGAGAAGATTGCCGTCCTCCCCTTTTCGAGCGGGACAACCGGCCTTCCCAAGGGAGTCATGCTGACCCACTTCAACCTTCTGAGCGATCTCTACCAGGTGGTTCAGGTCCATGAAATTTCGGAAGCGGATGTCATGATCAACCAACTCCCCTTTTTTCACATTTATGGGATGACCGTCCTAATGGGAACATCCATCCTTGCCGGCGCAACGCAGGTGGTGGCCAGCCAATTCCGGCCCGTGGATCAATTCCTGTCCCTCTTCGAAACATACCGGCCCACTCTTTTTTTCACCGTTCCATTGATCATCCAGGAGTTCTGCCATCATCCAAAGGTCCCGACCATGGACTGGAGCCGTCTCCGGTACGTCAACGCAGGCGGAGCCATCCTCTCTCCTGAGGTCCAGCAGAGATTTAAAGAGATCACCGGGGTCCCTGTGATGGTAGGGTACGGTCTGACCGAATCTTCGCCAACAACCCACGTCACCCCTATTCGAAAGATCAAACTGGGGTCCATCGGGCTGCCGCTCTCTTTGACCGAAGATCGAATCGTCGACCCTGAAACAGGGACTGAATTACCGACGCGCGAAGTCGGAGAGCTCTGGATCCGCGGACCGCAAGTGATGAAGGGATATTACAACAATCCGGACGCCACCGCACAGACCGTGGTAAACGGATGGCTTCGGACCGGCGACCTCGCCTGGAAAGATGAAGAAGGATATGTCTTCATCGTCGACCGCCTCAAAGAGGTGATCAAATGCAAGGGGTTGCAAGTGGCCCCCGCCGAGATCGAGCACATACTGGTCGGCCATCCGGATATAAAGGATGCGGCCGTGATTGGGGAGCCCCATTCGGAATACGGCGAAGTTCCTGTGGCCTATGTGGTGCTACGGGATAAAGCCAATCTTTCGTCGCAGGCTATCATCGAATATGCGGCGCAGGGCTTGGCCAAGTACAAACGATTGGCGAAGGTTGTGTTGACGGAGGCGATTCCCCGGAGTCCCTCCGGCAAGATATTGCGCCGGATTCTGAAAAACTCTGCCCCGGCATGAGTAAGGATAACGCGGTGCCGCGGCCTCGTCCTCTTCGAACCCGACCTTTAGACCTTCTTATCGTTCCGTATATCTTGGGATAACTTCATTTTCCACAAACACCAATTGGCCATTCCTAAAAAGACCGCATTCTAGTGTAGTGCCTCTAATACTTCTTTACATTATTTCTCAAGCCGTCATTCCCGCCCCGTATCAAGCACGGGGTAGACTCCAGCGGGAATCCAGGTTATACTCTGGGTCCCGATTTTCATCGGGAACCCTGGATTCCGGATCAAGTCCGGAATGACAACAAAGTCAAGGGACCCTTGACGCACTGCACTTGAACTTTTGCACCCACTGTTTCTTCCGTCAACACGGCAATCATGACACAGTCTCACTCGGGGGAGAGTGAAGGGAGTGCTCAATAGCGGAACGTCTGAATCTCACATGTAAGAGGTTGCCGCTCTAAAACTTTTCCAACCGACCGTCTCTTCCGTCTTGTTTGATCCGGTTTTTGCTATCGCGACACAGCCTCACTGCGTGGACAAGGATAAGGGCGAGGGAGGTTGTGAAAAATTTCTTGTATCAACATAAAAAATGGGTTAAGGAATCTCTCGAAAAGACTTTCAATTTTTTTATTCAGCGGCAATCGCTCTTGGATAAGATGAAAGGGGGAGGAAATGGCCATCGAAAAAGTATTTATCGTCGGATCCGGATTGATGGGGAGCGGGATTGCCCAGGTCTGTGCTCAGCCTGGAATTCAGGTCTTCATCAATGACATCAATCAAGAGATCCTTAATAAGGCGTTAAAAAATATTTCCTGGTCGGTGGGCAAATTTGTCGAGAAGGGAAAGTTGAAAGAGAGCCTGGAAACGATCATGGGACGTATCAAGACCGGCACCGATTTTGCCGCAGCCGGCCAGGCGGACCTTGCCATCGAGGCTGTCTTCGAGAAGTTGGAGTTGAAGCAGGAGATCTTCAAGAAGCTGGACGAAGTTTGCACGCCGAGAGCACTTCTTGCGAGCAATACCTCCGCCATTCCCATCACCCAGCTTGCCAGCGTCACCAAGCACCCGGAAAGGGTTCTCGGCCTCCATTTTTTCAGTCCGGTTCCTATGATGGAGGCAGTGGAGGTGATCAAGGGAGCATTGACGACGGATGAAACTTTTTTGATCGGCAAAGAATTTGCGCTAAAGATCGGTAAGGAACCCATCATGGTCAATCGGGATGTGGCCGGTTTCCTGATCAATCGCATCAATTATCCTTCTGCCATTGAGGCCATGCGCATGGTTGAGGAGGGCGTGGGCACAATTGAGGACATTGACAAGGGACTTCGTCTGGCATCGGGCAGGAGAATGGGCATCTTTGAGACGGGAGACATGGTCGGTCTGGACATAACCTATAACGCGCTGATGTCTATGTATCACGAAACGGGCGATCCCCGTTGGTTTCCTCCGATGATCCTCAGGCGCAAGATCACGGCGGGACACCTTGGCCGTAAGACCGGCCGGGGTTGGTACGAGTACAACCCGGACGGGACGCCAAAGAAAAAGTGAACCCCGTTAGAAATTCCAGCTGGGCATTGACCCCCGTTGGAATTACTTGGAATATACCCCCGCTGTAGAGCGTCACGGCATTATTTCTAACGGGGCAAATCAGGAGGACCCCAATGCCCTACAAAAATTGGATTTTTGAAAAGGACGGAAAAATTGGCATCATCAGGATGAACCGGCCTGAGGTGAGGAACGCCCTGAACTGGGAGACTTGGATGGAGCTGGAGGACATCCTGAAGCGATTGCACGAAGAGCCCGATCTCAGGGTGGGCATCATCACCGGAGTCGGCGACGAGGCATTCATCGCCGGAGCGGACCTCCATATGCTCAAGGACCGGACCCCTCAGGATGCGATCGACGCTTCGAAGAAAGCCAACGAGATCCTATTATTTATGGAATCGATGAAGGAACCGATGATTGCGGCTATCAACGGCTGGGCATTAGGAGGGGGCTGCGAGATCGCCATGGCATGCGACATCCGGATCGCCAGCGAGAAGGCCCAGCTCGGCCAGACAGAGGTCCGCGTGGGGATCATGCCCGGATACGGAGGAAATGTCCGGCTCATGCGGCTCGTCGGTGCGGGACGGGCCAAAGAGATGATTTATACGGGAAGGGTCGTGAATGCGCAGGAGGCAGAGAGGATCGGCCTGGTCAATCGCGTCGTCCCTCATGAACGATTGATGGATGAGGCCATGGCAATGGCGAGACAGATTGCCGCCGGCCCCGCGTCCATCCATTTTGCAAAACAATCGATGTTTCAGGCGGCTCTAAACCCTTTCAAAGAGGCGTTGAAACAAGATTCCGAAATCTACGGGGAAGTTTACAAAACCAAGGATTTTAAAGAAGGGGTGACCGCTTTTTTGGAAAAGAGAAAACCCACTTTCAAGAATCAGTAGTGTGGTGATTAAAAATTCTCTTGGCTTACCTGGAAAATAATTCCCCCTCTCCCCGGGTGGGAGAGGGCGGGGGTGAGGGGGTCACGCCATTTTCACCCCCACCTCGATCCTCCCCCATCAAAGGGGGAGGATAGTACATAATACGGGGCGGGCTATAAAGGAGGACACAGGGATTATGTTTTATGAACTGAACGACGAACAGAAGGCATTTCGACAAAGGGTCCGGCAAATTTACGAGAGAGAGGTCAGCCCTCTCGTCGAGGAATGCGAGCGAAATGAGACTTTTCCCGTCCAACTCTTTCCGATCCTCGGCGCGGAGCATCTTCTCTGTCTTCGGTGCCCCAAGAAATATGGGGGCCCCGGTTTAGACAAGATCTCCGAGTGCATCACCGTGGAGGAATTGAATCGGATCTGCGTGGGCATCGGCGCGAGCATCATGGTCCAGGGAGGACTCGCCACGGATCCCATTCTCCATTTTGGATCCGAAGACCTCAAACAAAAGTACCTTTCTCCTGCCGTGCGCGGGGAGAAGATCGGCTCCTTTGCCCTGACAGAACCGAACGCCGGATCGGATGCTTCTGGAATTCGGACGACCGCGGTCAAGCATGGCGAGGGTTACCGGATCAATGGTTCGAAGACCTTCATCACCAACGGAACGATTTGTCACTTCGCGACAGTCGCCGCCTACACCGACCCTTCCAAGCGGGGGAAAGGCATCAATCTCTTTGTCGTGGAACGCGAAGATTCCGGATTTTCTGTGATCAAAAAATTAAGAAAACTCGGAAATCATTCTGCGGATACGGCTGAACTGGCCTTTGACGACTGTTACGTCCCAAAAGAAAGGATGCTCGGAGGACAGGAGGGAGGGGGGTTGGGGCAGTTGGAAGAAACGCTCAAATCGGGAAGGCTGACCTATGGGGCCCGAAGCACAGGCGTTGGACAGGCGGCCTTCGAGGCTATCCTCTCGTATGTCAAGAAAACCGAGAGACACGGCCAGCCTCTCTCCAAATCACAGGCGATCCGATTCATCTTGGCGGAGATGGCCATGTCACTGGAAGTCATGCGCTACGTAACTTATCGAGGCGGTTGGCTGTTCGATCAGGGGCTTGCCACGATGAAAGACGCTTCCGTCGTGAAACTCTTTTGCAGCGAAACCGTCCAGAGTATCGTTCAGAAGGCGATGACCATTCAAAAGAATGCCGGGCTGATGATTGACAACCCGGTCCAGAGATTTCTCCGTGATGGCAGAGCGAATAAAATTCCAGAGGGAACCTCTGAAGTTCAGCATCTGGTCATCGCCGGCGGACTGGGACTATAGGAGGAAAGAATGGATTTTAGACTATCCGATGAGCAAAAAGATATTCAGAAGGCCGCCAGGGAGTTCGCGCAGGGAGAGTTTGATCCGGACGTGGCCCTGGAGCTGGATGAGAACGGAAAATTTCCGGAATCGCTCTGGAAGAAGGCCGCCCAGCTGGGATTCATCGGGATGCATTATCCCGAGGAGGTCGGCGGTCAGGGACTGGGTCTCCTCGAAAACCTTCTGGTCATTGAAGCTTTTTGCAGGGTGGATTCCGGCATCGGGGCCGCCCTGAGCACCGTGGATTTGGGCTCGGAGGCCATTTTGAAATTCGGTTCCCAGGGACAGAAAAAACAGTTCCTCGTCCCTCTGATCAAAGGGGAGAAGCGGATGGGCGTTGCCTTTGCCGAGTCGGAAGACGGAAACGATTTCTCTCCCCTCTCCGCCGTTTCGGAAAGGAAGGGGCAGGAATACTTTGTCCGGGGGGAAAAAAGATTCGTCCTCAATGCCTCGCTGGCGGATTCCTTCCTCACTCTCTGTAAGGAACCCAAGGAGGGATGGATCACGCTGATGGTAGAGCGGGCAGGAGACGGCATCGCAGTTCACCCGATCGAAAAGATGGGATTGAAGATGATCTCCTTCGGCGATCTTCTTTTCAAAGACGTTCGTGTTCCCGTTGCCAACCGGATCGGACGCGAAGGGGATGGCATGACGCACGCTCTCCATTGCCGTCAGGCGATGGGGCTCCGAAGCGCCGCTCAGGCCCTGGGCACCGCTGAAGGGGCCCTGGACATGGCGATGGGACATGCGAAACAGAGGGAACAGTTCGGCAGAAGGCTGTCGCAGTTTCAGGCCATTCGACACAAACTGGCCGATATGGCCGTGGGCATCGAAGTGGCCCGCTGGCTCGCTTATAAGTCTGCCACAGAGTATGACCAGGGAAAGATCGATCCCCTATTTTTCTCCATCACCCAATTGGAAGTCGGGAGGAAGCTGGTGAGGGGGGTTGATGAGGCGCTTCAGATATTCGGCGGTTACGGTTATATGGCGGAACAGGCCATCGAGCATTACTTCAGGGATGCCTGGGCCATCGGCGTAGGACTTGGAACAGAAGAAGAGCAGAAAGACGCGATCGCTGACATCGTGTTGGGGCCCGATTCAATAAAGAAATAAATCCGCGGGGGGATTCCTCCCTTCAAGAACCAACTTCGCCCTGTGCAACTTTTGCTCTATCTCAACAGGCCCGGAGTTTTAAATACCTTGAGTGAGACAAAAACGTTATGGATCATTGAAACCGTTCTCCATTCGTAGTAGAATGGGTTTGCCAAACGCCAGAAACAGATCCCTTTCGCTGCGGAGAAGGGGTTCCGGTGAAAATTGAGAGAATAAATAGTATCACAAAAAAAATAGAGGGGGAAAACTTATGAACTTCGATCTGACAGATGAACAGAAGGACATCATGAAGGCGGCAAGGGAGTTTGCCGAAAAAGAGTTCCCGGACGTGGCCCAGGAGTACGACCTGGAGGAGAAATTTCCACGTCCGCTTTGGGAAAAGGCCTGCGGACTCGGCTTCGTAGGGGTCTTCATCCCGGAGGCCTACGGAGGGGCAGGACTCGGATTCTTGGAGCACTGCCTCATCAATGAGGAGTTCTGGCGCGTCGATCCCGGAGTTTCTTCCGGAATCCTATCGTCCACTTTCGGCTCTGAGATCCTTATTCTCTTCGGCACCGAGGAGCAGAAAAAGAAATGGCTTCCTCCTTTGACCAAGGGCAAAGCGATTACCGGCGCTGCCATCACGGAGCCTGACGCCGGAAGCGACGTCTCCGCGGTCAGCACCACAGGGGTGCTTAAGGGCAACGAGTACGTCATCAATGGCACTAAGACGTTCATCACCAACGGCACCATCGCCAACTACCTTCAGGTTCTCTGCGTCACCGAGCCTCAGGTCAAGTCCCGGCACGGTCAGTTTAGTGTCATCACGGTCGAGACCGATCGTAAAGGCTATGAGGCCACCAAGCTGAAGCACAAACTGGGCATTCGCGCATCCGACACCGCCGAGATCTCTTTCAGCGATGTCAGAGTGCCCAAAGAGAATTTGATCGGAACTCCCGGACGAGGGTTTCAGCAGTTCATGGCCTTTTTCGATGAGACCCGTCTCCATATCTGCGCCCAGGCAGTGGGACTTGCCCAGGGAGCCATGGAGCAGGCCATTAAACACGTTAAGGAAAGAAAGCAGTTTGGAAAACCCCTCGCCTCTTTCCAGGTCACCCAGTTCAAGGTTGCGGAAATGGCCACACGGATTGAGGCCGGACGGGCGCTGTATCAAAAGGCTGCCTGGCTCCTCGACAATGGAAAGCCCCAGCCCCATCTGATTTCAATGGCGAAGTGGTTTACGGGGGAAACGGCAGTCAGGGTTGCGGATGAAGCCCTCCAGCTTCACGGAGGGTACGGGTTTATCGGCGATTACAGTATCGAGCGGTTCTACCGGGACTCGAAGATTGTCGAGATCTATGAAGGAACCAAAGAAGTTGAAAAGATGGTGGTTGCCCGCGCCCTTTTAGGAAAATTCTGAGAGGGGTCCTCCCCCTCCCATCCCTTAGGGGAGGGGGAAGGATCTAATGAGTCCTGTAAGCAACCTTGAATACCTTCTGAGGATTCCACGCAAATGCTATGTACCTTTTTCGCTTACCAAAACGGCAATCGGGTAGCTGTATTTGATACGACCTTCTTCCCAGGCGCGCGTTTATGCCCATCGTGTCGTCCTCGATGGCTTGGCGAATCAGTGCGCGCACCTTCTCCGCGTTCCCTTCTTCAGGAAACGACCGCTTTAAGACGCTTTCCAGTTCGAGTTCCGCTTTATAATATTTGATCTTGGGGGCGGGCAATCCAACGTCGCAAAAAAGTCTTTCCATCTCCGAGAGGGATAAGGCTCGCACATGCGACGGGTCCCTGAGCTTTTCCATCTGATTGAAACGTTCGGCCTGTTGTGGGTCCGCTGAGGCCACAACATCCACCAGCGCGACTTTGCCTCCGGGCTTACATACTCTCTTCATCTCGGAGAGCACGCTTTGAGGGTTCTCTAAATGGTGGAACGCATAGCGTGAGGTGACGATCGAAAAAGAGGCGTCTGCATATGGCAGTACATACACATCCGCGACTTTCCAAAACACGTTCTTGAGCCCGCGCTCCCGCTGCAAAGATTGAGCCTGCTCGATCATCGCAGGCACGAGATCAACGCCCGTGGCATGCCGTGTGATTTCAGCGAAGGCGCAAACCACGATTCCCGGACCACACGCAACGTCGAGCACCGTATCTTCCGCGCCGGCATCCGTTGACGCTAACAACAGCTCCAGCGCTCGCTTATCCTTCGTGGCCGCTGCGGTTGCAAACGGCCTCGCTTGCTTCGTGAACTGGTCTAAAATCACTATCTTTTGACTCTCCATTTATTGAGCGCTCCCTTGTAACCTGAATATAACATGAGATCACCGGCGGGTGTCAGCCGTCCAGTGGACGTTTTGGTTATGGCGTTTTCCGCTGATAACATGCCCGAAATCTCCGAATAGGTGGGGTTTCTCCGTCAGTGTAATCTTCAAAGTAGATACTGTTCAGCCCCAGTGCGATAAACTGATCGACTTCTCGTCGCGTAAGCGGCCAGGGCATTGCACCCTTGGGATCTGATTCGTCCCGAGCGCGCGTAACGAACAGCAAGTAACCACCTGGTGCGATGAATTCAGAAATTCTGGTCATCGCAGCTACCCGCAACTCTAGCGGCAATACCTGAAGAGTGTAGGACTCCTGAACCACGTCGAATGCTCCCGTCCACTGCGGGGGAGCGTTGAGTAAGTCCATCTCGATATAGTGCACACTCGAACTTGGGAAACGTAGACGGCATTCGTGAATCGCACTTGGCGAAATATCAAATGCAGTAACGTCGAATCCTTGCTTTGCTAACCACTCGGCATCGTCGCCAAGCCCACATCCTACCTCGATAGCGCGCTTACCAAAAGGGAGATGTTTGACCTTCTCGAACAACTCGATCAGATTTGGATTTGGCTTTCGATCCGCCCAAGGGATAGAAACGCCCTCTGTGGCAGCCCTGGAATAAAGTAGTTCAAACCAATCCAGTGGCTTTCCCGCAGCCAAAGCCTCACTTGCGAGCTTCCTCGCAACTGATCGCGGATCAGTCATTTAATTTGCCTCATGGCGGAGTTTTCTTCCAATGTCTCCCTGGAATAAACCATCCAAAGAATAAAGTCTCAAAGGCCATACGGATCTTATCAAATATGGAATATGGTTGTATCGCTTTAGTATCCTCTTTTGTACGGACAAGAAAATCCTGAAGTAATTCTGTTGCCCGTTCTTCATCCGCCTCTTCTACCATGATTGTTTTCATGTTGAATATATCAATCGACGGGCCTATTTCGAGCGAGCCGAAATGATCGTTCTGAATGAAGTACGGAATATTCTCTCCCTCCAGAATGCTCTCGATCAAGGCCAATTCAGCTAGATCACGCGGAGAATACAGCTTTATCATTCTTGTTTTCCGTAATTATAGAACTTGTGTGTAACATACGGGTTCTATATGATTAAACCAGTCAGTCCTTTATCCTTTGTCATGGCTGCTGACGAAATCCATAATCTCTTTCAAAAACGACCTGTCCACGAACATGGGCCAATCATTATGTCCGGCATCTTTCACAATCCATATTTCCTTAGCTTCACTGGGCAGTGCGAGATACAAGCGATTAGCATGCTCTACGGGAATGATTTCGTCTCGCTCGGCTCCAACCACTGCGATTCCCTTCCTAAAATCCCTCAGGTTTTCAATGTTGTCGTATTTATCTCTTAAAAATAACTTAACCGGAAGATAAGGGAATTTCGACTGGGCAACAGATGCGAGGGTGTCCCAAGGTGTTACAAGAATAATTCCATCTATTTTGGCCTTTGTGTCCTTGGCCACTGCCGCTGCAACTCCACAGCCTAAGGATTCTCCTAAAAGATAGAGTGGTTCTCCATATTTTTCAAATGCAAGGTGAACCGTTTCGATGGCATCATTCACAAACACCGTCTCCCCCACTCCGCCTTTCCTCCCCCCGTATGCCGGGTATTCAGCAAGTATGACGCGATACCCCAATACGGCAAGCCACTTCACATAGAATACTCTGTCGGCTGCAGTGCCTGCGTTGCCATGAAAAACTATTACCGTGGCATTTACAGGTTTAGTTTCATTAGTGCTCACCAAACCGCGATAATTCTTTAGGGAAGATGGCCAATAATTGAGGCCATTTGCCCTAAGCCACTCTTCAGAGGGTAGCGATGAGTTCGGATAGTAGATCAACTTGTTTTGGATATTACTGCGCCAGAGAATCAAGGCTGCAAGAATCATTAGAAATAGGATGGCTATCACAATTTTCATTTTTAATTATATGAGCGGAGTCGAAGGCTCAGAAAATACCTCACTCAAGTGCTGATTATGAACAAGATACTATACTGCGATGGCTTTGAGCCATCCGCCGTTTGTTTCCAAGCGGCTCTCCTAAGCGTACTTTATTACCATTTTTCACACGTGGTGTCTATGAATTTATTGGTCCCAAATCCCGATTTAGAAAAGTGTCTCTGCGAGTGAAACGAAGCAGTCTCGCTTTCTTCAGAGAGATTGCCACGCACCTTTCAGGTGCTCGCAAAGACAGGCTGTGGAGGGCGGTAATATACATCTTTTTTGACGTTTTTAAAACAGGGGTTTAGGAGGGTTGTGTACTATTTATATTCTACAAACTGGTCTTTGGGTGCCCCGCATACCGGGCAAACCTCGGGCAAGACGCCATCCGACACGTAGCCGCAAACCTGACACACGTAGTAAGTGGTCTCCCGTTCTCCAATCAGGTGGTTGATCGCATTTTTGTAAAGCTTGGCGTGAGTTTCTTCTACATCTCTGGAATTGGACAGGACACTCAAAGCCGCGGCGTCTTCTACCTCTTCGCCAAGCTCGATAAAAGTGTCGTAAGCCACTCCAGCCACATGGACTTCCGACTGAAAGCTCTCCTTGAGATTGCTATCGGTATCATTGATCTCCCGGAGCATCCGAAGGGCTCGCTCACCGTGGATCTCCTCGCTGAAGGAGATCACACGGAAGAGTTTGGAGATTTGAGGAAGCGCTTCCTCATCCGCCTTCTTGGCAAATAATTTCAGCCGCAGCGCGGCCTTGGCCTCGCCTTCATAAATCTTGTGAAAAGCATCTTTGAGCCTTTCGTCCATCGGTTCCCCCTATCGATTTGATTCCGTCATTTTTTATCTATACCACTTATAGGAGAAGAAAAACATCCATTTTTTTGTCCACTGTAGTCCGTCTAAAACTTCTTCACATTATTTCTCAGCCTCTACTCTTTCTCGAAGCGCTTTCGCTCTTCTGCTCTCAATTCGCGCCTGAGGAGCTTACCGACTTTCGATTTTGGCAACATATCGCGGAATTCGATATATTGCGGGACCTTGTAGGGGGCTAACCTCTCGCGGCACCACTTGAGGAGATCGTAGGCATTCACCCCCTTCACATCCTCTTTAAGAACGGCGAAGGCTTTGATCCTTTCGCCAACCTTCTCATCCGGAACGCCGACCACGCAGGCAGAGATCACTGCAGGATGTTCCTGCAACACCGCTTCTATTTCTGAAACAGCGACACGATAGCCCTTGTGCTTGAGTGTGTCCACAGATCGATCCAAATAGAAGAGCCACTCATTCTGGTCTATGCGTACGATGTCACGCGTCCTGTACCAAAGTTTCCCATCCCTCTCGATAAAGCATTCGGCGGTCTCTTCGGGTTTGTTCCAGTAAGCCCTGACCATATGCTCGGAGGAGACCAACAATTCTCCGGGTTCACCAGGAGGAACAGGATCAAGCGTGTCGGTATCCACAAGCCTGACCTCTTGAAGAGGTGTGACTTTGCCCGCGCTTCCTGCCGGAGCCTGTTCACCCATGGGTGTCAAAGAGACGCGGCCACAGGTTTCCGTGGCCCCATATCCTTGATAGAGCGGCTTCCCGAACTTCTTAAACCATCGGTCTGCTACCTCAGCGGGCAGGACGTCGCCGCCGGAGAAGCAGTACTTGAGGGAACTCAAGTTATAGTAGTCCACTCGGTCATGTTCGAGAATCATGCGGTACATGGCGGGAACGCCGAAGAAGGTCAATACCTTATATCTTTGGATATGGTCAAAGAGGCCGTCCAGATTCACCCTGGGGAGCAAGACAAGGGTATCGCCCGAAAGGATTCCTCCCAGGCCCACTTGTTGACCGAGAATATGGAAAAGCGGACCTCCTTGAATGACGATATCCTGTCTCTTGGGAATAAAGCGTTCACTGACTGCCCTCTGCTCAGCCGCGGCTTCCAGAAATAGAATGTTTGTAAACGGCACTCCCTTGGGGAGACCCGTGGTGCCACCCGTGTAAAGCATCTCAACCGTTTCCGCAGGCTCTGCCCTTAAGGATGGTAAAACGGAAATGGTGCTACCTTTAAGCAGTTTTTTAAAGCGAGAGACGGTCTTCCCGGCGTCGAACTTCCCCACCGGAATTTTATTAAAGCCTCTGCCGATGAGCCATTTCCACAAGGGAAGGAGTTCGGCCGAATTGGTGACGATCACCCTCTTCAATTTGGTTACAGGAAGAACTTGGGCCACATATCCAAAATTGGTATCCAGACAGAAGATGGTTTCCGTTCCGCTGTCATTGGCCATGTATTCGAGATCAACGGGTGTATAGATTGGCGAGATCGGGATGGCGATAGCCCCGAGCCGTTGCAACGCAAACCAAGTGATGATCCACTGCGGACAATTCGGGAGGTAAAGGATGGCCTTATCTCCTTTGGAAACACCCATTTTGTGAAGACTTGCCGCCAGGCACTCGACGGCCTCGCGCAACTCAGAATAGCTATAACGCATACCAAGGTAAATAAGGGCTGGTTTCTCCGGGAAATCCCTGGATATCTTATCGAATTGTTCGTAGATAGAAGAAGCAGCTATTTCCATGGGCCTTCTTGATTCAAACGTCCTAAGAAATCCCAAATCCCAAAATCCAAATTGTCAAACGACAAAATGTTCTCGTCTGAAATTTGAGATTTCGCTCATTGGAAATTATTTGGAATTTGGCGCTTGCAATTTGATGCTTCGACTCATACTCCAAAATAAGCTGCCTTCACCTCCGGGTTGTCCATCAATTCCTGTCCCGTCCCAAAGAGGACGGGTATTCCGTTCTCGATCACATACCCCCTGTCGATGATGGGCAAAAGCGGCCTCGCAAATTGCTCGGTGACCAAGAGGGTGACCCCCTCCCCCCGAATTTGCTTGATCGCTCGGGCAAGATCCCGCTGGAGAAGGGGAGAGAGTCCCAGGAGGGGTTCATCCATGAGGAGCAACCGGGGCTTGGTCATCAAGGCCATGCCAATGGCGAGCATCTGTTGCTCCCCTCCGCTACAGAACCCGGCCTTTCGCTTCTTGATCTCCTTCAAATGGAAAAAGACCGTATAAACAAATTCGGACGTTTTCTTGATTCCAGAATCTCTCCTCAGATAGGTGGCGATTCTAAGGTTTTCATCGACCGTGCTCTCCTGAAATATGGGATGCCTTTCGCGACTCAACACGATCCCTTTTTTGACCCTTTTGTCGGGTTCGGTGTTTGTGATATCTTCACCTTCGAATATCACCTCACCCAGAACCGTAATCCTCTCGCCCCCTCGGCGGTCTTCTTTCCTCTTTATGTCAATCATCAGACCGGAGATTGTGTTCATCAACGTCGTCTTGCCCGCGCTGTTTGAACCAAGGACACCGACGATCTCCTCTTTATGCACCTCCAAGCTAAAATTATTGATGGCCAACGCATTCTCGAAAAAAACCATCAAATTCTTCACTTCAAGCATCTCAGCCCTCCTCCTCGCTCCCCAGGTAGGCTGCCTTGACCGCTTGGTTCTCCATCATGTCGCGAGGAGGACCGTCTGCAATCTTGGACCCAAAATTTAGGGCGATGACCCGATTCGCAATCCGGAACAGTTCCTTCAACCGATGCTCCACCATGATGATGCTTAACCCCTCGCTGTTCAGTTTTTCGATGATGGGCAGAGTGCTGGCGACTTCTGACATGGACATGCCTGAGAAAAGTTCATCGAGAATGAGCAAATCCGGTCGAAGGGCCAAACACCGTGCCAGCTCCAGACGCTTGAGATAACCGTGCGGGAGGCTGGAAGCCACCTTGTAGGGAACGGAGGAGTCCCGTTCGAAACCGACATCTTCCAGAAGATCGATGGCGACATCATCTCGATCGCCATACTTACCTCCTCTCAGCTTCTTCACCCGCGTAGAATATAAAGGGATGATGAGATTCTTGAAGGCGGACAGTTGATAAAACGGCTTCACCATCTGGAAGGTGCGAGCAATTCCCAATTCGGCGATCCTGTAAGGCATGTGACGCGTAATGTTTTTCCCCAGGTAAATTACCTTTCCGGAATCCGGTCTCACAAAACCTGTCAGCAGATTGACCAGCGTGGTCTTTCCGGAGCCGTTTGGGCCGATGATGCCGAGAAGCTCCCCTTTTCGCAGACAGAAGTTCACCCTGACAATGGCGGCGACTCCGCCAAAGTTTTTGCTCAGCCCTTCGACTTTCAAAATCTCGCTTTCCATAATCTCGCTTCTAATATCTCTTCTTTCTCTCCCCTCAGACTGTGCCACGATTGGGATAGGCGCCAGAAATTCTCAAAGACGGAATAGACAGACGGGTGAGAAAGCTTTAGGCCGCAACCTTCTAATCGTGAAACTCATGGGTCTCAGGGTCATGAAAGAATCGATTTCCTTGTGACCACAACAATTTCCTCTAACAATATACGTGCGCATTCTAAAGCTTCCGAATCCGGCTGTTTGTTCCGTCTTTCCCTGCACCCATTCTACGCCACAGTCTTACCCCACATCCACCATTCTCTCGAATTGGTGATACTTTCTTCGCATGTAGTGAAAGACGCCTTCGGGAAGCCCCACGATGCAGATGATGAGAATAGCGGAGTAGAATACCACTCTCAATCCGCCAACGCCACGAAGGACTTCGGAAAGAGGCATCAGAATAAAAGCACCGATCGTTGGACCGGCGAAGCTTCCCACTCCACCCAAGACAGCAGCGGTCAAAGGCAAGATTGAATAATCCATTGCAAAGGCAGCCATTCCCACGACCTGGTTATAGTGGGTCATAAAAGCACCGGCAAATGCCCCTGCCAGACCGGCAATGAAAACCGCCTGGGCTTTGAACCAGTAGATATTGATGGCTCCGCTCATGACCGCTCGATCATTATCTCGGATGCCTTGAAGAACCAGACCATAATCCTCATTAATCAATCTGCGAAAACCGAAAAGACATATCAGGAGCACAAGAACAGGGACATAAAGTTCAACCCACACATTGGGAAGAGGCGTCAGGGCGCTCATCCCCTCCGTTCCTCCAAGAATTTTTGTTGTCTCAATAAATCGGGCAAGCATTAAGGGTAAGGTGAGAGTAACGATGGCGAAGTAAACCCCTCTTAATCTTAAAACAGGCAAGAGCAGAAGAGTGCAGAAAAATGCTCCACCCAGCGTGCCCAAAGGAATGGTCAAAAGGGGAGGAAATTTAAAGACATGGTTCAAAAAGCCCGTAATATAAGCCCCTGCGCCGAAGAAAAGGGCTTGGCCTAAGGATATTAATCCCACGGAGGCCATCAGATCCCAACTCAAGGCAAGCAATGCCATGATACAGGTGATCATCAAGACCTTTTCCCAGTAGAGCCCGATCACTCCTTTCAAGAGAGGAAGGATAAGCAAGATCATGACGGGCAAGGCTCGAGGGAACAGCAGATATAACATTTCCCTGTAAGATGAAAGGGCAAAGATATCCTCGCATCTCGCCTTGATACCGCGGTCCAATCTTTCTTTACGGAATTTCATAAAGTCCCTAATCCAAATTACCCAAACTTTGTCTTATCAATATTCTCAAAATAGTAAAGACATCAATCTGTAAAATCCCTCCTGCCCTCCCTTTTCCTAAGGGAGGAATTACCCCTCTTTGGCAAAGAGGGGTGAAGGGAGATTCTCCAATGCCTGTGCCCTAATTCCGCTGTATATATGTTTCGCATTCGGCAATCCGCAATCCGCATTCTACATTCCACAATTCCTACACTCTTTCTTCCAGCTCTTTAAACTTTCCAAACAGACCCGACGGCTTGATCGCGAGCACTAAGACAATGGCTGCCAGATAGACGACCATCATCCATTCGGGCTTAAAGTATATCCCGGTGAGAACCTGAGCGTATCCGAGGATGAGGCTCGCTACGAGAATTCCGGGAACGCTCTCCAGTCCTCCCACAATCCCGACGGCCACGGCGATCAGCAACACTTCATATCCCTGATTGATTGAAATGATACCCAGAGGAAGAATGACGATGGCAGCAACAGAAGACATCGCCGATCCAAGGGCAAGACTGAGGGCGGCGGTCAAATCGGATTTGATACCCAGCGAGATCGCAGTGCGCTCATTCTGGGCGATCCCCCTGAATGCCAACCCAATCCGGGTGTGGTGGGTAAAAAAGTAGAGGAAGAGAACTAATGCCAGTCCAATTCCGATCATGAAGAGACGTTGATAGTCCAAAGGCACTCCGGCGATCATCACCATGCCTTTCTTAAAATAGGGCAGCGTGAACTCATAAGTCACGAATCCCAGCCAGCGAAATAACTCCAGTATCCCAACCCCCAAGGCGAAGGTGGCGATCACCTCGGACAAAGGTATCCCCCTCACCCTCAACAGAATAACCCAGTAGGTCACGAATCCTAAAAGTCCGACAACTCCTATTGTGACTATAATAGCTAAGAGGAAGGGGAATTTAAGGTAGTTGAGGAGCATCCAAACAAGAAATCCACTGAGGAGATAAAAACCTCCGTAGGCAAAATTGGCTACGCCACTAATCCCGAAGGTGAGACTAAAGCCCATAGCGATCAGGGCTAAATTGACGCTGTTGACTAAACCGTAAATAAGAATGCTGGGCAACATTTTTTCTAATATGAATGATACTGCCATTGCGGCAAGGGAAGCGACGGCGCACCGATTAAAAATTTAACACCTTTGATGACCACGTTTCCATCGGTCGCTCGCAACGACGAAGTAAAGGCAAGGACTATGTTTCTTTAACAAAAGGGGCGATCTCAAGCCTAAAGATCGCCCCCTCAATGTCTGAGGCATTTCTTATTTCATGTAAGGAGGAAGCTCAATCTTTCCCTCGGCAATCGTCTCCGGAAAGACGGCCTCTCTCCTTCCAGGTTTTACCCACTGAAAGGCGCAACCCAGGGCTGTTTCTTTCGGGTCAAAACCAAAAATGACCTGATGATCCTTGGTAAATTTTATCCTCCCGATAACCCCTGTGATGTCTGTCTTCTCAAGTGCACTGACCAGAGCATCTGGATTGACGGTCTTGGCACGCTCAATCGCGTCAGCAAAAATATAGACAGCGTCGTAACTTGGTCCCGGACCATGGCCAGAAAGGCTCATCCTTGCCTCTTTCCCCCATCTCTTACCAAAATTCTCATTAAAAGCGACTGACTTTGGCACAGCTTTCACAGGAACAGGCCCGATCTCGAATATAAGGTTTACCATTCCATCCACTTCTTTATCAAATACAGTCCAGGCATTTTCAGGGGCAACGGGGCTGATGAAACCTGCAAGAAGGGCCGGAATCTGCATCGCCCGGGCCTGCTTTAGTAGAGTGGCGCTTTGGGGCATGTCGAAAATGGGTACAATCACCTGGACTTTCTGGGCCCTGACCTTGATAAGAGAAGGAGAAAAGTCGCTGGCGCCCAAAGAATAGGCATCGAAACCTGCCACTTCCCAACCGTTTTCCTTGTACCATTTATCAAGACCCTTGCCCGTGCCCTGGGCCCACAGGGTGTCTTGTACGATAATGTATGCCTTGTTGAAACCAAACTGCTTCTTTATGAACCCCATCACCCCCTGCAGATACATCACAAGATAAGGCGCATTCAGGGCGTCCCGAAAACAATATTTATATTTGTCATAGTCCTCTGCGATCTTTTTCTGGAATAAGGGGGTCATGGCGATGGAACAAATGTAGGGCAGCTTATACTTGGACATAAGATCCATTGACGACAGCAGAACCTCGGAGCGGAAGTTACCCAGAGCGATCACGTGAGGTTTCTTCTCTAAGATGAGCTTCTCCGTCGCCGTCAACGCATCTTGCACCGGGATCCCAGGCTCATGCTCCCTCGTATCGATGGAATAAGCTTTGAGGAGATGCTTTGCATTGCCCACCTTCACGCCGCCTTTTGCGTTAATTTCGTCCACTGCCATCTGAATGGCCATCCAGCCGTCCCGCCCCTCAATGGAACCTAAGGCGGTAGGAACCCCAATGACAATAGGCTCACCGGGTTTAAGCTGGGCATGAGAGGCATAAGGGGAAACGATGAAGACAGCCAACCCAAAAAACAGAAAGCCCAAGAAGATTCCCTTTTTCATAACCCCATCCTCCTTTTGAAATGATTTAGAACAGGTGACGATTAATATTGCAGAAATCGAATTCCTTGTCAATCTCGAAGTTTGGAGGCGTCCCTTCAGAGAAAGGCTATTAATTTTGATACAACCATCCAACCAAAGAAGATTGGTATAATATTTACTCCAATCAAAATAATTTGTCAACAAAAAAATTATTGCAAATTTTTTCCTTTTAATATATCCTGATGTTGGTTCCAATATTGGATTGAGGGTTCCAAACCAATGCCGAGATTTAAGCCCATAAGACAGTTACGAATCTCAGAAGAGGTTGCTGAGCAGCTTAAGCAGACAATTATATCGGGTCATTTCAAGCCCGGAGAGAAACTACCTTCAGAACGTGACCTGGCGGAAGAGTTTCAGGTGAGCCGCGTGGCAATTCGGGAGGCAATTCGGAAATTGGAGCATGCAGGATTCATGGTGACCCGGCAGGGGACGACAGGCGGCGCTTATGTAATCGATCTGACCTTCGAATATCTAACAAACGCTTTCTTAGACTTATTTTTGGCTGATAAGATCTCTATTCCTGAAATGTACCAGGTAAGGCTCCTCATTGAACCTGACATAGCTCGATTGGCTACCTTGCACATTACCCCGGAATATGCTCAACTGCTGAAAGAGGCTTTGGAGGTTGAAGAGCTTCCCGTAGCGTCCTTACCAGTAGATGTGGACAGGAAGCAGAGAGTCCATTTTATTCTGGCTGAGATGTGCGGAAATCGCTTTTTTGAAGCCCTAATGAAATCCCTATTGCGATTAACCAAAGAGGTGGTTGAGGCAGTAAACCCTGACCCTGATTATGTACACCCGAAAGGAATGCATCGGTCTGTTGTGGAAGCAGTGGTGGCTGGTAATGCCGAGGCAGCGGCTGAGGCTATGAAAAAACACACCATCGACTTCGGCGAAAATTTTATCAAAATGGAGAGGACCTACCGAGAAAAAAATTCGAAGTCAGCATTTTAGGCTCTCTCGGCTTTCGTGCAGCATCTCCTCCAGTACTCCCCCTCCTTCTTTCCAAAGGTCCGACGTGAAATCCACTATTTCACAAAGCAAGCACGTTGTCAGCCAATAACCCACAGCAACAAATTCATGGGATATGAAATTTGACTTTCAAATAAATAGGCAGGGCCATTGCTGGCCCTGCCTATTTGCTGCACTTCAGTTTTTAATGTCCAAGTCTTTGATTCATCCAGTTCAGCGCCGGCTGCTTTATATCTTGAAGGGAGTGAGTACCGGAGAATACATCCAAGTGCCCGTACCCTTTCAGATAGATGGTTGTGATGTCGTTACTCTGCGTCCGAACCTGATAAGTAGGATCGTAAGGCTGCTGCTGATGCTGCTGAGTCAGACAGCTTCCGCCAAAGCAGCTTAATTCACTGGCGAAGAAAATAACCGGCAGGTTGATATTCGGATTCTGATAATCATCAAGGTAGGGATTGACCAGATAATTGGCCATGAAGGTACCCTCCAAGTCTTGGACATGCGGCCAATACCGGGTCAGCAAGGCTTCAATTTCGATCAATATCTTCTCATCCATGTACGTTTCCCCCCCGCCGCCCGGATAGGGAGTGTAGTAATTGCACGTTAGGCCAGGAGGGAGAACCGGATACCCTAGCCAATAAGTGTCGTAGGCCCTTAGATCCGAAACATATGTCATTCGGTTTTTATCCGCGGGGGCAAAACTTGGAATCGGCGGATTCAGGGAATTGAGGGCCGGGAGGGGCGTCTCAGGTGTCCCGGACAAAGTCGTTCCAGGCATACCCGTGGCATACGGGACTGCTCCAGCGTATTGGTTTAAATCATAGTGGTCAACCTCCGAAAGATAGGGTGACAGCGGAGTACTACCCAATGCAGCAACCGCAGCATTAAATGCTGCTTGGGTCTCCTGATTAGATGGATCGACTTTGACGTATGCACCGCCCGCGTCAAAGCTTACCAATCCCTTGAGATCCTGCGGATATTTTGAAGCATAGATAAACATATGCGTGCCACCTCTGCTCACCCCGCCCATAAAGATCTGTTTTGCTCTAGAGATTTGCTTTGCGAATTCCACACAGGCTTTAATGTCCTCCCGGAATACTCCATATGTCCAGCCGGAAGTCGCCGATAGCACATTCGCCAGGCCAAAAGTGGCAAACTGGTCTTGCGCGAAATTGGGGATGTACTCCGTACGGAACGAAATGGAGTAAAAGTCATACCCCTGCCCCGCAAAGTACCAAAACTGAGAGGTAGTGGGGTTCATCTCTGATTGATAACCCCGGTCCCAGGTGCCGGGATTGACGAAAAAAACCTTCCGACGGTCCGGGGCGGGTGCGTACGGGTCGTCATCCCACTGGTCGGGTTGCCGGACATAACGATGTAGGGCAATCTTGTCCCACGGGCCGTACGGTGGCCGGGTTGTTTCCCACATATAATGTTTCACGTTCGGGTCATAGGTTGATACGGTTGACCCCATGTACTGCCAGCTTACTTGCCCGTGGTCATCGTGGCAACGGGCATTGATGGCCTGGGAATTGGTGGCCACCATAAACAAAAATAACAATACAAACGCAACTAAACAGTACGCTAATTTTTTCATTGTCCTCCTCCTTCGTTTTTAAGAATTTCGGTCTCCATTTTTTGAGCCGTGATTCCTAGCGCCCCCAGCAGAGCTCATTTATCCTGCCGGGGGCAACTTAGGCAACATTTGATGGGTTTCTCCATAGGGGCATGGCGCCCTTGCACAATATCCCCTCACGATAATGGGGTCCCACCGAGGGCCTGTCAGGGAAATTTTTTGAGCGTCTCTTTTTCACGTAGATTCCTCAAGAACTCGGAGCCAATTACCAAGCAGGCCATGGATTACGGGAATTACACTCTTTACGTCATAAAAGCATTGCATCCAGACAATATTTCACTTCAGTCCACGAATGTTCGGGATGTGAAAAAAATTGAGAAATCCAAAGCTGGTTGTGTGCAAAAAGGCAGGGCCATTGCTGACCCTGCCTTTTTGTCATGAACCGTTATTTTAGTCTGTTATCCATCCAATTCAGCATTACTTCGGTTGTCGGTTGCCGTTCATTTGGCCAACAACTTGAAGAATCTGGATTTTACCTTCTTAGAGACCACAGTGGGGGACCGTTGGGGGCCCTGGTTCCGTCAGTCCAGAGAACCCGGATTTTACCTGCAAAGGGTCATCTATGTAAAGGTACTGATCATTAGTAGAGCTATAGGCCGGCCAACTAATCAGATGTTTTACACTGGGATTTCCGGTTGCAGCAAACTGAGCCCACATAGTCATCATGGCTTCACCTACATAAACATCTTTTCCGTCAAGCCCTGGGTCCTGAGGTACAAATATCCCGCAATACGACGGGAACGGGAAGAAAAGGGTACCCCAGAAAAAAGCATCCCATGGGTAGAAGCCAAACTCGTATGCAACATCAAGACCATGATAGGCATTAAGTATACCTCCGTTGTACCAGCCAGTTGGCACGTGGTTGAACAGATAGACAAAAACTTTCGACTTTTGTTTTATATTGGGAACGATAGCCGTTGTCCCGCTAAATATCGTAGTGATATCTCCTCCATTCATACCAACCATGTAGGGGACATCGTTCTGCCTATCCGTTGAAAAAATGTTGTTTATAAAATCTGTCAGAAAGTAATTGTCCACCGTTGGAGCATCTGCATACCCGCTGGGTGAAGGAGCTCCCAGGGTGACACTCTCGGAAGCATTTACGATGTCTTCCCATTTCGCGTTACGCAGATCGGCAAGAGATGAAGACGCACTCAAATGGTTTGTTACTAGATAATTTACTAGTTGTCCACCCAGAAATTCTCCTGTTGTTAAGTTTACGCTATTTGGACCCGGCATCCATCCACTCTCACAAATAGCCCGCTGGAAAAGTCCTTTGGCTAAAGGTGAGGCCATCAACGTATTAACCTTCCCACCACCCCCGGACTCACCAAAAATCGTAACGTTATGCGGGTCACCACCAAAGGCAGCGATGTTTCTCTGGACCCACTGTAAAGAAGCGATTAAGTCTAAAAAACCATAATTTCCGCACACATTACCTGATTCCGCAGCAAGGTCGGAGGTACACATGTAACCTAATGCCCCTAACCGGTGTTGGATGGTTACTAACACGACACCGTGCTGGGGCAGCGGTGGGCTGTTATTGTTCGCCGGGTTACTGGAACCTGAGAAGAAGCCGCCACCATGGAACCAGACCATTACAGGAAGACGATCGTGCCTTGTTTTCGCCGGCGTCAGCACGTTTAGATAAAGGCAGTCTTCGCTCATCCCTGACTCGGGTATACTACCATACAATGCGGCGCTTGGAAACAATTGGGGGGCCATAGGGCTGAACACGGTGCATTCCCGGATCCCCTTCCAAGGAGTAACTGGTTGAGGTGGCTTCCACCGCAAATTCCCCAGGGGTGGAGCAGCATACGGAATGCCTCTATAAACACGCACTACGTCTCCGATTATACCTATCGTTCCTGGTAGTGCCGGTGGTCCAAATAACTCCGTCTGCAATGTCGTCGGCCCAGGGCAGACCATAGAGTCTATCTTTGACCCGGAAACATACCCGGCGTCTGTCCGTATTGGATCAACGATATAGTCGTCACCGTGGTGGTCACGATCCCAATCGGAATCCCAGGCAGCAACATAACCCACCGGAATCATCATCAGCGCAAGGACCAAAACTACGCCAATAGCTTTAAACCTCAAAATAGTTTTCCAATTCATTGTCCTCCTCCTTCCTTCAAATATTTAATGCCAGACTGTCCAAAAACATTTTTTCCTGAATGCTGATAACTCACCATTACCTTAAACACCTCTACGATTGATTTGCTGACGACTACCACCCCCTTTCAGCTTTTTAGCCCTCCTGGTGATCCTCCTTAAACATTGGTCTCCGCACTGCCCAGCCAATGTAGCCCCAGAAATAGGCAGCCCCTTTTTTAAGAAGGGACTTTATATATTGAAGGTGATATTTGCAAGGACCCTATAGTCAAAAAAATTGACTTTTTAAGACACACGGAGGACCACTCAAGCATTGATTTGATAGCACAGTCGCTGAATATATGTGGAAAGGAGTCGATATGTAAGCCCAGATTCTCTAACAGGTTAGTTGCACGCGATTCTTTGAATCCCTAACAAATACAAATTGTTATTGAATTTCTTATTAAATTGTGGATATCTGGGCCAGCCTTTTTCGGAAAGGAAAAGCCGGAAATCTATCTTGCTCAAATCCATTGGACACTCTTCTCTTGAAAAAACGAATAAAATTATTTAAATACATTAATGGGTTTGTGGAAGGTGAGAAAAAGATGTTTGATTTTTAATTACGTTGCCTTTGAGGACAGCGATCAATAATCAAAACGAGATTTAATTCTGCTTTTCCTTATGAAACAGTCGTTTACCGTAGCCGCGGGGTATTTGAATAGGTTGATACGGAGCTTAATAGATTGGGGGGTAACCGAAGAACAGATTTTAACCGTGTCTCATCTCAAAAAAGATCAGTTGCAAAACCCCGACGACAGGATACCTGTTGAAAAATACGTCCGTCTGGGAAGAATGGCTCCCGAGCTAACCCATCTGCCTGAAATTGGATTAATTCTTGGACAACATGCAGATTTTGGAAGCATAGGAATCATCTTTCAGTTGGCCATCAATTGCAATACGGTTAGAGAATCCCTCCTGCAGGTGGCAAGGTATTCCGACCTGGGGGTTGAAGTGTATAAAGCAGGGCTTGAAGAGGGAAACAAGTTTGCCGAATGGTCTCAGCAATGTGTGAGTTCTAGGTACCTATGTGTTCCCTTAATAGAATTTGAGAGTTGCCAGAAGCTAAGAATTTGCAAGCTTGTTCTTGGCGAAAATTTTAGGCCGGTTCAGATGAAATTTCAACATTCGCCGCCTGACTATGTTTACAAATACCATCAGGTCTTTCAAGCACCTTTATTATTCAACCAGGAAAAAAGCGCCATTGTATTCCCGAAAGAGTATTTGGACATGCCCAACCCGAATCCTCAACCGTATGTAAGAGGAGTTCTCGCCAGACACGCCGATATATTGGAAAGGGAAATAGAAAAGAACAAGTTATTTCAGGATAAAATAAGAAAAATTGTTCTGAGGCGTCTGGAGTCCGGTTCGGCTAATCTGGAGATGATCGCCAAAGAATTGAATGTAAGCAGTCGGAGCATCTACAGGAAGTTAAAAAACGAAAATATCTCCTATAAAGACTTGCTGAGTGAAGTGAGGAAGCAATTGGCCCTAGACTATCTTAAAGAGGCATCGTTGTCGATAAACGATATTTCTTTCAAATTAGGGTTTTCAGAGTCCAGCGCTTTTCATCGTGCTTTTAAACGCTGGTTCGGTGCCAGGCCCGGGCAATACCGCCGGCGAGCTGTTTGACATCGAGTAGCTGTTTTGAGAACTGAAATGGTTCTCTGCGGTCATCTGGACCATTGCGGTGCAGGGCTTTGGGATCGGGTCTAATCCACTACAGCGCTTTTGTCCCAATTGAACTTTCTTATCTCGGACTTAGGAAGCCGAAAAACCAGAAGATTATTGACAATATTCCTTTTACCCGTTACCGTTTTGACGTGGCAGTATGCTACGAAATATTTAACAGGAAAGGATAAACCATGAATCCCTTGCCCCATCTTTTTTCCCCCATCAAAATAAAATCGTTGGAGCTAACCAACCGGGCGGTCATGCCTCCTATGGGGACGAATCTCGGAAATGAAGACGGTACAGTGAGCGAAGCGAACCTGGCTTACATCAAGCGCCGTGCCAGAAGTGGAGTGGGCTTGATCATCACCGAGATTTCCTCCGTCCATCCCAACGGTTCAGGCATCGCGAATGAACTGGGATCCTATGACAACCGGTTTATTCCAGGTCTGAAAAAAATCGTAGACGCAGTCCATGCTGGTGGCGCCAAGGTGGCTTTGCAGCTTCACCATGCAGGACGGGAAAGCCTCTTCCTCCTGCAGCAAGGGAAAGCGATTGCTCCTTCTGCAATCCCCTCTTTAATTTTCCGCCTGACCCCGCGGGAGATGACCCGCGATGAGATCCAGGAGATCATCGCCGCTTTCGGCGCTGCTGCCCGTCGGGGCATAGAGGCCGGTTTCGACGCCGTAGAGGTGCACGGCGCCCACGGCTACCTGCTTACGCAGTTCTTATCCTCCCTCTGCAATAAACGTGAGGACGAATACGGGGGCAGCCTGATCAATCGCAGCCGGTTTATCGTTGAAGTGTTGCAGGAGGTCCGCAAAGAAGTAGGACCGGATTTTCCCATCTCTTTGCGTCTTTCCGTGGAAGAATGCATCAAAGATGGTTACACCTTCGAGTATATCCGACCCATCCTCCCCAATCTGGTTAAAGCCGGAGCCGACATGTTACACGCCTCTCTCGGCACGCATGGAAGTCCGGGTGGCATTACCAGCGCGCCTCCCGAGTACCCAGCTGGGTTCAATGTCTGGCGGGCCAAAAAATTAAAGGACGCTGTCGGCCTTCCGGTGATCGCGGTCGGCCGATTCTCGGATCCTTCTTTGGCGAATGATGTGATTGCCCGGGGAGAAGCGGACCTTGTCGCCTTCGGCCGGCAGTTTTTGGCTGACCCCGATTTTCTGATCAAAGCGAGAGAGGGCCGTCCCGAAGATATCCGTAACTGTATCGCCTGCAATCAGGGATGCATTGAACGCTTGATCCTGGGAGAGGGGAAGATCCGCTGCGCACTCAATCCCGAGACCGGACAGGAAATGGTTTATCCACAGGGACCGGCAACAGCCCGTCGTAAGGTATGGATCGTGGGGGGCGGTCCTGGTGGCCTTACCGCAGCGTATGAGGCTGCCCGCCTGGGCCATACGGTGACCCTTTTTGAGAAGGAGGATAAAACTGGAGGACAGCTGCGCTTCGCCAGCAAGTCACCCTTCAAAGATCACTATGGGACGTGGGCCTCCTGGCTAACTTCCCAGGTTAAGAAGATAGGGGTCGCCGTGCGTACCAACACCAAGGTGACGGAAGGAATGATTTCCGAGGGGAATCCAGAGGTGGTGATTCTGGCGAGCGGAGGGGAACAGATCAAACCGGATATTCCCGGGATTGATCTTCCGTTGGTCTGTAATGCCTGGCAGGTTCTCAGCGGAGAGGTTCCGCCGGGGAAACATGCCGTCGTGATTGGCGGCGGATTGATTGGCATGGAGACATCCGATTATTTATGTCAAAAAGGAACGCAGGTCACGCTGGTTGAGGTTCTGAAACGGTCGCCGGTCCTCAAAATCACCTCCCACGGTTACATGCTGCACAACCGGCTCAAAGAAGCGGGATGCCGGCTCCTTTTCAACACCACTTTGACGAAAATCGAAGAATCCTCTGTAACCGCCCTGATCGAGGGGAGAGAGCAGATCCTCTCCCCGATCGATCAAGTCGTCATAGCGGTCGGACTGAAGTCCCATGACGGACTCAAGGACTTTTTACAGGCCGGAAAGATCCGTCATTTTATCATCGGTGATGCTCTTGAGCCCCGCAGAATTCTCGAGGCCACGGAAGAGGGAGCTCGGGCCGCCTGGAATCTCTGACACCATGGAGATGTGTGAAACAAGAGGGAGGACGAAATAGGAATGACAGCGATCGGGCAACTGCAAGAGCTTTACGCTGAAAGGGGCAAGCGCGCCAGGCAATTGCACGATTCGGGCAAGAAGGTCATAGGCTATTTTTGCTGCTTCGTGCCGGATGAGATCATCACTGCATTCGATATGGTACCCTACCGCATCCAGGGCAGCCAAAGCGCGCCCATAGACCAGGCGGACGCCTGTATCGAGCCAATGGCCTGTCCCTTTGCCCGGAGCTGTTTCAATCTGGCTCTCAAAGGGGAATACGATTTTCTGGACGGCTTTGTAGCCCCCCATAGCTGCGATACCGTGGAGCGCATGTACCATATCTGGCGTTATTATAAGCCCGCCCCTTTTACCCATTTTATAAATGTCCCCCACATGATGGGGCCGAGCTCAGACGAGTTCTACCGTCAGGAACTTCAACTCTTTGTCAAAGACCTTGAGAAATGGTCCGGAAAGAAACTGGATACCGTCAAGCTCAGGGAAGCGATTAAGCTTTACAATCAGCGCCGAAAAGTTCTGAGAGAGTTTTATGAATTGAGGAAGTCGGACCCGCCTCTTGTCTCGGGCACCGAGGTCACTCAGGTGTTGGTGGCCGGCATGGGCATGCCGGCAGCGGAGCACATCGAACTTGTAAAGAAATTTATCGCTGAGGCCAAAGGGCGTCCCAAACCGAAGGCACAGAAGGTTCCACGCATCTTCCTCTGGGGGAACGAGATAGACGATACGGCCTTTATCAAGCTCATCGAGGAGAGCGGCGCCTATGTGGTGATGGACGATCTCTGCACCGGCTCGCGCTTCTTCTGGGACGATGTGCCGGAGACCGATGATCCTCTCGAAGGCATTGTCGGCCGCTACCTTCACATCCACTGCCCCCGGAGCAACATGCCCCAGGCCGAGACTCGGAAGAAGGACTTGGAAAACCGATACGGCTACATCGGCCGTTTCGTCAAGGAATGGAATGCGAACGGGGCTATCTTTTACATTGTCCGCTACTGCGATACCTGCGAGATGGAGGGACCGGACCTTCGAGAATATCTGAACGAAATGAAGCTGCCGGTGCTGATGATCGAAGACGATTACTCGACGTCTACCATCGGCCAGCTCCGCACCCGGGTCCAGGCGTTCTTGGAAATGATTGCTTAAGGGGAGTGACCGTGGAAGAAAAAACACAGGCAAAAACGACGGCCGTAAAAGGCACGGAATCGGCCCGCAAGATACGGGCCATGGTGAAAAACATCTATCATGGCGCACAAGAGGCCAAGGCACAGGGCAAAAAGGTTGCCTACTTCATGGTGGCATCTCAGTACGATGAGATTCTGCGCGCCATGGACGTTGTTCCGATACCGACCGAGAACTACGCCGGGCTGTGCGCGGCCAAGAGAGACATGGACCGCTTTCTTCTCAAAGCGGAGGCGGATGGTTACTCCCAGGTCCTATGCAGCTACACCCGTATCGGCCTCGGTTTTGACAGTCTGAGAAAAGACCTGGGCGGCGTGCCGGAAGACGCTCCGGACGGCGGGATGCCGCGGCCGGACATGATGCTCGGCAGCAGCGGCGTCTGCGACCCGCGTTTTAAATGGTACCAGGCAGCCGGACGCTACATGGATGTGCCCACTCACAGTATTGACGTGGTGATGCCGCCGGTCTTCAGCGACCTGAACGAGGTGCGTGATTACTATATCAAATACCAAAGGGAGCAGTTTCAGGGTCTGATTGCGTTTCTCGAACAGCAGACCGGCAGAAAGATGGACAAGGAACGCCTCTGGGAGACTATCCGTTTGGGTGACGAAGCGTGGCGTCTCTGGTACGAGATAGACCGGATGCGCATCGCCGTGCCAAGCCCGATGCCGGCCCAGGACCACTTCAACGTCATGGTTCCCGCCTATTATTACTGCGGCACGCAAGAAGCCGTCAACTTTTTCAAGGACCTCTACGCCGAAGTGAAAGACAAGGTGGATCACAAGGTGGGCGCCATCCCGGAGGAAAAACACCGCATCCTTTACGGAGGTGGGCTTCCGCCCTGGCACACGCTTTGGATCTTTAATTACTTCGAAAGTTTCGGTGCTATTTTTGTCATTGAGAACGTGTACCGAGGATATGATCCTGTCGAAGTGCCCAGCGACGTCAAAGATCCCGTGGAATACTTAGCCTGGCGAACCTTCCTTCGCTTTACGCAGCGCCATGAGAAGGCAAAGGCGAATAGTGGGAATCCGGTCGTGGAACGTCTGCTCGAAATGATCAAAGATTACCGGATAGACGGTGTCGTCTTCCACGCGTGCCGCTCGTGCAGAGCCACCACCATCGGCCAGGTGCATATCAAGAATCAGTTGGGCCAGTTTACCGACATTCCAATGATGCAGCTTGTCTCGGACATGGTGGATCTCAGGGATTACTCGGAAGCACAGTGGAAGACACAGATCAGCGCCTTTATCGAGGCCCTCTCAGCCCGCACTACTTAAGCCAAAAATCCCACCAAAAGGTAGTTGGGCGTGATGAGAAGCCTTTACACCTGCCTGCGCGAAGCCCCGCCTGCCAAAGTACTTGTACGGCGGGCAGGCGCTCCGGCGAAGGCAGGGCGGGACCTTTAAACGTTTTGCTACTCCGTTTCCAGACACATTTCAAACGTCGACTCAGACGGCGTCGCATATTATCCATAAACATAATAAAGAGCCGCTTGGTAAAGGCGGCGAAGAACGGCCAACTACCTTTGGAAAGGCTCTTATTCAACTGTTGGGTTAAGCGTAGCAACCTGAGAGAAAGGGACCTAGGACACAATGCATTTTGCTGGCCTTGACATCGGCTCCACAATGACCAAGGCGGTCATTGTGGACGGGCATGGAGCCATGATGGCCTCGGTCATCGGCCCCACGGGCGCCGAGCACCGCCATTTGGCCCTTGCCGTAATGGATGAGACAATCAAAAAGGCGGATCTTAACTTCGAGCAACTCGATTTTATCGTGGCCACAGGATACGGCCGGATCAATGTCCCCTTCGCCGATAAACAGATTACAGAGATCACCTGCCATTCCCGAAGCGTCCGGGCTCTATTCCCTACGGCCCGCATCATTATCGATATCGGAGGCCAGGATTCCAAAGGAATCAAACTGGACGCTCAAGGCAAGGTAACGAACTTCGTTATGAACGATAAGTGCGCCGCCGGTACCGGCCGTTTTCTCGAAGTGATTGCGGAAACCTTAGGGATCAAGCTGACCGAGATGGGCGAGCTTTCGCTAAAGGCCAAGGACTTTGTCAGGATTTCCAATACCTGTACCGTCTTTGCCGAGCACGAGGTGACCAGCAGGCTGACCGAAGGAGCGACGATACCCGAGATTGTCGCCGGTCTGCACGAAGCGTTCGCCGGCCGGGTCGTCAATATGGTGCGGAGCCTCGGTATCGAAAAGGACGTGGTCGTCACGGGTGGAGGAGCCATGAATATCGGCCTGATCAAAGCCGTCGAGGAAAAGGTGGGGTTCCGGGTGCTGGTACCACAGGAACCGCTTCTCACGGGCGCTCTGGGCGCAGCCTTAATGGGGAAGGATCTCTTGGCTCGCGGCGTCACCTCTGAACGCAAACGGAGATTGGAAGGAGTGACCTTCTTCAAATGAGTGATGACCGAGAATATTACGCCGGTGTGGATATCGGCTCAGCTTTCATCAAGGCAGTGCTCATCAACCAAAAGCAAATCGTGTCCTACGAAATACTCTCCTCCAGAGGTCACTATAAAGAAACCGCCAGGAAAGTTCTTGATCAAGTCCTAAACAAGGGACGTGTTCGTTTTGATATGCTTTCAGGCATCGTGGTCACAGGTATTGGTGCGGAAAGCGCTCCTTTTCAGGCACGTCAATTCTCCGACATTTCCTGCCAGGCCGCAGGCTGCCGGTCCCTCTTTTCTTCCGCCCGCATCGTGATAGACATCGGCGGGCAATTCACCAGAGCCGTGAAGCTCACACCTCAAGGCAGAGTCGCTAATTTCCTGATGAGCGAAAAGTGTGCCACCGGCTCCGGTCGTTTCTTGCAGGTCATCGCCCGCATCCTTCGCATCAACGTTGAAGATATTGGTCCCCTTTCTTTAAAGTCCCAAAGTCCGGTTGAGTTTTCCACCAATTGTGCCGTCTTTGCGGAATCTGAGACCATCTCAAGAATAGCTGAAGGAGCGCGCATGGAGGACATCCTGGCCGGCGTGCATCGTGCCCTGGCTGCCAAGGCTGCCGTCTTGGTGAAAAGACTCGGAATGGAACAGGACGTGGTGCTTACAGGAGGCGGGGGCGAGGACTCCGGACTTGTCTCAGCCGTAAGCGAAGCACTGGAAGTTGACGTGTTGGTGCCGGAGCAACCGCGACTTACCGCTGCCCTGGGTGCTGCCACGTTAGCGAAAGAAGAGAACGACAAAACCCACTGAAGAGAAGCCTCTGTTCATCAACACGTGTTGTTTTTTGGTAATGCCGAAGGTGCGAAAAAATGTCGGGATGTGTCTCAGCCCAAAGGGATGGACGTCTTGTCGAACCGCCCTAAAGCTTCTCCAATCCGCCCATCCTTATGGGCCGGAACCCCCGTCTCGTGGGACTGATTCCTGGAAAATGATTTTTCACACCTGCTCACTGAGGCGTGAGTGGGCTCTCGGTTTGTCGCAGCTGGCTCCGAAGAGTGAGACATTACCTGTTTAGTTTTTTTTTGGTTGACAAGCAGCCCCACTTTGCATATAGTCGAATCGACCGAAAGCCAGTTTTCACAAATAAATTGAGAGGAGGGTAAATTTCATGAAAGGGAAATCACTTCTGGTAGTTTCCATCATTTTGATCCTCGTCGGGGGGATCGTGGCGAACGTCGTTCAGAATGACGGTTGCAAAGTCAGGGTTCGAGACGTTCGTTTTGCAGGGACAGAGGGTACAATGATGAGCGCACTTCTGTTCATCCCGGAAAACGCCACGCCGAAGACGCCTGCTCCCGGCATTCTTGCGGTCCACGGCTATATTAACACAAGGGAGACTCAGTCCGGATTCGCCATCGAGTTCGCTCGCCGGGGTTGGGTTGTCCTTGAACTCGATGAGACGGGGCACGGCTACTCCGACCCGCCAGCGTTCGCAAACGGCTACGGCGGCCCTGACGGGCTTGCGTATCTTCGAAGTCTTGATTTTGTTGATAAGAATAAAATCGGCCTCGAAGGTCATTCCATGGGCGGATGGACATGCCTTGTCGCTGCAAAGGTGCGTCCCGACGACTACAAGTCGATCGTTCTTGAAGGATCGTCTACCGGAGCACCATTCGCCCCTGAGGGAAGCACCACCTATCCCAAAAACATGGCTCTTGTATTCAGCACCCACGATGAGTTTTCCATGCTGATGTGGGGAGTACCGATAGCCAGTGACGTAGTGAAAAGCGAGAAACTCATGAAAGTATTCGGCGTAACCGATACGATCGAGCCCGGCAAAGTATACGGGTCAATCGAAGATGGAACAGCCCGCGTGCTCTATCAGCCAAATACGACCCATCCGGGTGATCACATCTCTTGCTCGGCCATCGGTTATGCAATCTCGTGGTTCCAGAAAACCCTGGGCCAGGAAAACACGCTTCCTGCCAGTAACCAAATATGGGGCTGGAAGGAGCTGGCGACTCTCGTCGGTCTCATTGGGGGGATACTGCTTCTATTCGCGGCAGGAAATCTTCTGCTTCAGACCAGATGCTTCAGCTCGCTAAATGGGACGCCTCAAAACCCAAAACCTGCGAGTGGTGCGGGGTGGTGGATTGGCTTTGCTCTCCTGTTTTTCATCCCGACCTTAACCTACTTCCCAGCGACATTCGTCGCAAACGTCGTTGCGAAAGCCTGTCCGATCTTTCCACAACAGGTCTCGAACAACATCCTGTTCTGGATGCTGGTCAATGCGGCCCTCTCGCTTATTTTCTTCTTGATATGGCATTTTGCATCGAATAAGAAAAAAGGGGGAAATGGGATGGCCTACGGTCTGAAGACCGCTTCGGGCATGGATTGGAAGAAGATCGGGCTTTCTGCCTGGTTTGCTTTCCTTGTGACTGCCATCGTCTACCTGTCGGTGATCGTCATATCGTATTTTTTCACAGTGGATTTCAGATTCTGGGTCATACCCCTCAAGCCCATGAGCGCTATACAGACTAAGATCGCATTGAGATACCTCATCCCCTTTGCCCTGTTTTACCTGATGTTTGCCGTCGTTCTGCATGGGCAGATGCGATCCCTCAAGGGCGGCACGGGGAAGAAAATGGTCATGAGCATGGTCGTTGCAGCGCTCGGTTATCTTGTGATGCTTCTGGTCCTTTATATACCTCTTCTGGCCGGTGGAGCGGTTCCGATCATCACGGATGTAAGGATGACGCTGTACGTAGTCGTGGCGATACAGATGCTGCCCTTATTCGTCATCGTCAGTCTGATCTCGTCTTATTTTTACGAGAAAACAGGTCTTATCTATGCCGGCGTCTTCACAAACGCGATGTTCATCACATGGTACATTGTGGCATCGGAGGCAACCCATGTGGCGGTTCATTGATTGAGGAAAAAATCAACTTTGCAGCGGGGATACCTTTTCACACAGGGGTATCCCCGTTCTGTTATTGAATCCCTTTTTGTCCTGCGTGCGTTATGCTTTCCCCATCGCTCAAACAGACCTTGGGCATACCCGCAAAGCACCCACACCGCTACCCCATGATGGTAGGTATCCGAGGCTAAATACTACCGGCTCCGCCAACGCAAACCGCCCAAGATCACTTACGGATGAAGTCCTCTTTGCAAGGATTCGAACGGACTCCGAGTTTTCGGCCTGCCATTTTTACGACCCACTACCTGGCTCTCTGATCACTTGACATGCAACTCCATCTTTCTTATATTTAACCCGACTTAAAGCGAGTCCTTACGATTGAGCAATTCTCCTCTTAAAGGACGCGTAAAACCCTATCACTCACAGGAGGTAACAATAAATGGAATTTTCTCTTAAGAATAAGGTCGCCCTGATCACCGGAGCCAGCCGGGGGATTGGCGAAGCAATAGCCTTAGGATTGTCCAAGGCCGAAGCCGATGTGGCCATTGCCAGCCGAAAACTCCCCGACTTGGAAAAAGTGGCGGAAGAGATAAAGAAAAGTGGAAGGAAATGTCTGCCTGTTGCGGCTCATGTAGGGAAGATCGAAGAGATCAACAATCTCGTTAAAAGGGTCTTGGAGGAGTTCGGGAAGATCGACATCTTGGTGAATAATGCTGCCACGAATCCCACGATGGCTCCGGCCATCGACATCGACGAGCGCGCATGGGATTCGATTATGAACCTGAATCTGAAGGGGCTGTTTTTTTTAAGTCAAGCAGTGGCCAAGGCGATGAAAGGAAAAGGCGGAGGGAATATCATCAATGTCGCCTCCGTCGCCGGAATCTCTCCCGACATACTGCCCGTTTACTCCATCAGCAAGGCCGGTGTCATTATGGCCACAAAGGTGATGGCTCAACACTGGGCTGCGTTCAATATCCGGGTAAACGCCATTGCTCCGGGGCTCACCAGAACTCGTTTCAGCGAAGCCCTTTGGAAAAACCCGGATATCCTTCGAGTGGCCATGAGCAGAACTCCGATGGCGCGGCCGGCTGATCCCGAGGAGATGGTGGGGGCCGTCCTCTTCCTGGCTTCGGATGCGTCCAGCTATGTCACAGGCCAGGTCATTGCCATAGACGGGGGAAGTACGATATAGCAGGCTGCTGAAAAGCGCTCATGGAGTGGCCCAGCCCTTTTTAGTCATAGGCAAGAGCAATTTGCTCCTTTCATCATAACCCTAAAGAGTCGGCCACGTCCGCCAATCCATACTTTTCGAGCGTCCTGCGCGTGGGGATGCCTGTTTCCACGTCCCATCCCATTATTTGATAATAGTCATCCTTCATCTTTTCCAAATCCGTCTCGGTGAAACTAATCTCCGGCATCAATTTTCCGTTAGGCCGAAGGCGGTCATAGTAGCCCTTCGACACGCTGTCATCTTTGCGAGTCAGACCACATTTACAGTTGAAAGCTCTTTCCAGATGATGCATCCTCAAACCGGCTTCGACGAGGGTCTCGGTTTTTATAGGGGTCCCGAGCCCTAACGACATGAAATCGGCAATCGCATTGGCATCCAGTGGCAGTCCGATGAAGGAGGTCATCCAGGTACATACGCCGGCAAGATCCGCAATGTCAGTACGCTCTTCATCTTGGCGAACCAGGGCGGCCTTCCCTTCTGTAACCCGAGGATCAGCTGCTTCTCTTATCCCGACCTCTTTTTCAGCCCGATCCTTATATTTTTTAATCGCTTCCTCAAAAGAGGCCGGGTCTCTGGCCTGGATATATCTCCTCGCTGAAACACCTTCCAGGAAGGGCTGCACCTGGATGTCTTCCCCTATGGGAGAGACAGCGCAGGCCAACACCATTGTTTTGATCGGGGGAATATGCATATCCGACGGCGAGCCCTTGGATATGAGCAAATAGTCTTCTGCACCCTTCCCGATCTTCTTCGCAGCCACGGGGAGCCCGTCTGCAAGCAAATCCCCGATTCCTTCCCGATAGCTTATTTTCCTTGCCATAGGCAAGATGGCTTCCGGACTGCCCCATTCCATGGCAATCCCATCGGTTTCTCGGTCAGATATAATTCCTCTTTCGTGCAACCTCATAAGCCAGGCAAGAGCATTTGATAGCGACCGGGCGTCCAGTCCATATCGTTGGCATTCGACGAAGGTCTTCCAGAAAAGCATCAAGTCTGGATTGCCGAGATCCCAAGTCAGATCCCCGTATGGGCTACACTTCACGGCTCCGGCCCCTGCGCCCGCTATGCTGTAAGAATCGAAGCAGGCTACGGGACAAGCAAAGCACCCCACCCTTTTATAAAGGTGCTCCTTTAAAAAATTCTCTTCGCATATCGTTTCGCATCCTTTCCCAGGCGGTCCCAAAAGCTCGTAGAGAGCCCGCATTTCCCTGTCGTGAAGCCTGGTTATCCCCATCTCATGAAGAGCGTTATAAAATTTGGACTGCTTGATAGAATCATGCAGTTTTCGGCACCCTTCCAGGAACTCTTTGGGCCGTGCGACCGAAATCCCTCCGGTTCCTCGCACAGCAATAGCCTTCAGGTTCTTCGAACCCATGACCGCACCCATTCCGGTTCGAGCAGCTGAATTACCCGTGCCCGAGTTGATGGATGCATAGACCACAAGCCTCTCGCCAGCTTGGCCGATAGATATCACCTGGGCCGCCGGGTCGTTTAACTCCTGCCTGACCATAACGGGCGTCTCATAGGTATCGTGCCCCCAGATCGCCGAGGCATCGCGGATCTCCACCTGATCATCCCGAATGGATAAATAGACGGGTTTCTCAGTTTTCCCTTCGATGACCAAGGCGTCATAGCCGGCAAACTTCAGCTCCGCTGCCAGGTAACCTCCCATACCAGAGTCGCCGAAGGCCTCGGTTACGGGAGACTTCGCCATCACGTCTATTCGACATGCCCCGGGGAATGGTGTCCCTACGAGGGCACCGGCGCCAAAAAGAAGAAGGTTCTTCGGGTCAAATGGCTTGATTCCCCGTTCGAGATTATCAAATAGGATCTTGAGATTTATCCCTTTCCCCCCCACAAACCGATCGACATAAGGGCGGACAGGATCGCAGCGGATCTTCCCATCTGTTAGGTTGACCCTGAGAATCCGTCCTCCCCGCAGGTATTCCATTTATCTTCCTCCTCTCCCCGGCACACTTTCCAGGAGATCCTCCTTTTCTAAAATGTTTGTCAGCCTCTTCATTCTTCCCTTGTCTTCCTCGTCACCGCTCCCCAAAGTCAAGCAGTGAGAATGGCAGAATGGAATGCATTGCGGCTGTTCTCCGCAAAGATCACAACAGATGGCCACTTTCCGCTGGTTGTCTAAGAAGATGCACCCTGCCGGGCAGGCATCTGCACAGATTCCACATCCAGAGCACCTTGTCTCATCAACCGTTAAAGGATCCTTTTCGCTCTTACGGGAAAGCGCCTCAGATGGGCAGACCTCCACGCAAGAGGATTGCTCACACTGTTGACAGACAAGAGGCAGGGAAAAGACCAACCCGTTTTTCTCTCTGCGGATGACGCGAATCGCCGATCTTTCTGGATTGCACTCACCAAAATGATAGAGTGAGCACACGACTTCGCATGTTCTGCACCCCGTACACCCGGAGGGTTCCACGGAAATGAATCGAGGCATCATCAACCTCCTTCCACAGTAACTCAAACTGAAAAAAAACAACTATGATATTGGTACCCAGAAATCCCGCTAAATCGGCGGCGATCAACGCCCATCCACTGAATTTTGCCTTCGTGTAACATTTTTTTCATACTTACTCCGTAGAGGGTGTCAGCATATAACGATCTAAGGAAGGCGTCAAAACATTCTGCCTTTAAATTTCTTAAAATAGAGTAGCCCTCTGACCTTGACCTTCTTCTTTCCCCTCTGTTAAGTTTAACCATAACCTATGCGTCTTCTATTTTCTAATCCGATTGAACCGCTGAGGCAAACAGGTTTTTAATGGATGTTGTATCCGTATTCATCCCTTGTACGGTTGACCTCTTTCTCCCCCATATCGGCGAGGCCGCGGTGTCGCTCCTTCGCCGAGCAGGGGTGAAGCCGATCTATCACACGGAGCAAACCTGTTGTGGCCAACCGGCCATCAACGCCGGATATCGTGAACAGGCGAAAAAAGCGGCCAAACATTTCATCCAAGTCTTCGGGGATGACAAAGAAGTGGTCAGCCCTTCCGGTTCCTGCGTCTGCATGGTCAAGTATCATTATCCGGAGCTTCTCTCTGAGGAACCGGAGTGGAGGAACCGAGCGGAAGAACTGAGTCTCCGGATCTATGAGCTTTCTCAGTACCTGGTCGATATTCTGAAAGTGGAAGATCTCGGCGCCTCCTTCGAAGGCAAAGTAGCGTATCATGAATCCTGCCATGTCCTCCGCGGTCTGGGAGTTTCCGAGCAGCCCAAAAAGTTGATTCGCGCGGTAAAAGGGACGCAACTGGTCCCCTTGAATGCGGCGGATGCTTGCTGCGGGTTCGGAGGGGAGTTCGCCAATCGTTATCCGGATATCTCCGAATCGATGGTCAGGGATAAAGCGGGGGACTACTTATCGAGCGGGGCCGACCTTCTGCTTCTTTGCGAACCGGGTTGTCTCCTGAACATTGGCGGGTTTCTCAGCAGAAACCATCCCGGGAAGAAGGTGATGCATCTGGCCAGCTTCTTGGCCCAATATCAGAAAACGATGAACAATGGACAATAGACAATGAATAAAAAAGATGATTCACGGTTCATCGTTTATCGTCCATTGTTTCATGTTCATCGTCAGTAGAGGAGACGGATGGAAGTTAAAACAGAACAATTTTCAGAAGTAGCCAAGGAGGAGTTGCGAAAAGCCTACACCTTCCTGAAAGCAGGAGCCAACTTTGTCCGGATAAGGCGGGAGACTGCGCTCTCAACGTTCCCCGACGCTACTGCAGCCCAGGCTTACGGGGCGATCATCCGGGCAGAGGCGATTGCACGGCTCCCCGAACTTCTGGAGGAGTTTGAAAAAAATGCGCTGGCTAACGGAGCTAAAGTTTTTTGGGCTCGAGATGCGAACGAGGCGAGTCAATACATCGTCCGTCTCGCGAAGGAGCGGGGAATCAAATATGTCACCAAAGGGAAATCCATGGTGACAGAGGAGATAGGTCTCAATGAGGCTCTGGAGAAAAATGGCGTGAAGACCTGGGAGACAGACCTTGGCGAGTTCATCATCCAACTCTTGGGTGTCCCCCCATTCCATATTGTGGGTCCTGCCATTAACATCCCCGTCGCAAAGGTACGGGACCTGTTCATAGAGAAGATCGACCTGAAGGAACCAACCTCGGATCCTGTGCAACTGGGGCATGCGGCACGGATTTTTCTGCGCGATAAATTTCATCGGGTCGACATGGGCATTGCGGGTGTGAACATGGCGGTGGCTGAAACCGGCACGATTGTGAATGTAGAAAACGAAGGAAACATCCGTTTCAACAAATCCTCTCCCCGCACGCAGATATCGGTGATGAGCCTCGAAAAAGTGGTCCCCACGCTGGAGGATGCGCTGCACTTGGTAAGGCTCCTGTGCCGCAACTGCACCGGACAAAAGCTCTCTGTTTACGTTTCAATGGACAACGGCCCTAAGAAGAGTGACGAGATGGACGGGCCGGAGGAGCTTATAATCGTCATCGTCGATAACGGCCGGTCCAGGATTTATCAGGACACCATCGCCCGAGAGGCCATGCGTTGCATCCGCTGCGGCGCCTGTTTGAACGGCTGTCCGGTCTATCGCCAAATCGGCGGGTATGCTTACGGCTGGGTTTATTCAGGGCCGATGGGCCAAGTCCTGAATCCGCTCCTTCTCGGGTTGGAGAAAACGCAGGACCTCTACCGGGCCACCACCCTTTGCGGGTCATGCAAGAGCATCTGTCCGGCTGGTATTGATCATCCCCGTCTATTCCTCCATTACCGGGCGAAGGATGTATCGGGAGATGCAGCCCTGCGGGCAAAAAAACCCCCCATGATGGAAAGGATATTTTTCCGTTTGTGGATGTGGGCAGTAACCCGGTACCGGTTGTGGAATTGGGGGGTGCGATTCGTCCGACCTTTCGTTAACAAAGAGGCGCATGAAGGGATGCTCCGTGAGGTGGGGGGCCTTTTCAAAGGATGGTTCAGAAGCAGGGATTTGCCGGCCATGGCTAAAAAAACGTTTCACGATTGTTGGAGAGAAACACAGAAAACAGAATTCAGGAGTCAGAAACGACAATAAAAAAACTCAGAAAGATTAATTTTTTTCTATTCTGAATTCTGACTTCTGAATTCTAAACTTCAGAGAGGTTTTTAAAGTGAAACAAAGTCCGCGAGATGAAATTCTAAGTAAGCTTAAAGCGGCCCCGAGAAAAACAATACCCCCCCGGCCGGAGAGGCCTATCCTTAGAGAGATCTCTCTGAGCCCGGAAGAATTGATAGAAACTTTTTCAAAAAATCTTTTACAAGAAGCAGGGATCGTCCATCGAGTCAAGGATCGCCGGGAAGCCCTGGAAAAGCTCTCCCAGATCGCAAAAGAAGAAGGGCTGAAGAAGGTGATGGCGACCACAGACGACATCGTCGCTTCGCTCAATTTAGCCGCTTGGGGAAAGGAAAACCAAGTCCAGGTCATGACTCCCCAGGAATTTGACAGCCGGGATTCTTTCAAGGATGCGGTCTTCGAGGAAGTCGATGCAGGCATTACCGGCGCTGATTTCGCTGTCGCCGAATCAGGAACGCTGGGCCTCATTCATAACAAGGACCAGGCGAGATTGACGTCTCTGGCTCCGATCCTGCATGTTGCAGTCGTGCCGGTGGAAAGAATGGTCGCAGTCTATGAACAGGTGATCCAAAAAGTCTTTTCGGAAAAAAAGAGCCTCCCCAGCCAATTCTGTTTCATCACGGGGCCGAGCCTGACCGCGGATATCCGGGGGGTTCCGTTCAAAGGCATGCACGGACCCAGGAAAGTCATCGCGATTTTGGTGGGATAAAAACGACGGAGAATGATATGAAGAAAATCTCGATTCCCTCCAGGCTTTGGTATGAAAACAAGGAATGGGAGCTGACCTTCCCGGACCGGTGGGAGGTGGACAACCTCAATCCACCGGGTTTCGATAAACCCAGGCTCACTCCGGAACAAATTCGAGAAAGAATGGATCACCCTGTCGATGGACTACCCCTGACAGAAATGGCCAAGGGGAAAAAGCAGGCGGCCATTGTTTTTGATGACATGACCCGCCCGACGCCGGTAAAGGAAATCGCCCCGTACGTTCTCGAATCCTTGCACAGGGCGGGGATGAACAAGGATCAAATCCGCTTTATCTGGGCCTTGGGGTCGCACGGAGTTTACGATATGATCAATGCGCGCAAGAAATTGGGCGATGAGATTGTTGAAAATTATGCCGTCTACAATCACGACCCTTTTCAGAATACCGTGCGTGTGGGAAGGACTCCCACAGGGGTGGAACTCTGGTTCAATCGGGAATTCATGAACTGTGACCTGAAGATCGGGATCGGGTGCATTACGCCTCACGTTCACGTAGGGTTCGGGGGCGGGGCCAAGATCGTTCTTCCGGGAATGGCCGGAATCGAGACGATCAATCAATTTCACAATCAACTCTACCGGGACCGGGCTCGAGCCGGTCTCGGAAATTTTTCCAACAACATCATGCGGGCGGAATGCGATGCGGGCGGGGACGCGGTGGGTTTAAACTTCAAAGTGGATTGCCTCATCAATCGTCGGGGAGAGATCACGAGTCTTTACGCCGGTCCCTTCCGAGCCACTCATGCCGCCGGTGCAGAAGAAGGAAAAGGGCATTATGGAATCCCTCATGCGAGCGGATATGACCTGGCAATTTGTAACGCCTATGCCAAGGCCAATGAGTCGGCCATCGCCATTATTTTTGCCCTGACCCTTTTAAAACCCCAGCAGGGGGTGGGGGTGTTGATTTCAGACGCCCCGGAGGGTCAAGTCGCCCACTATGTGATGCGGGGCTGGGGAAGCGATTACGGGGGCCGTCATTTTTTTGCAAGACCAAGAGGTTTTGGGCAAAGGTTGATGAAGAAATTGATTGTCATGGCCCCCCATCCCGACCGGACCAGTCTGGATATGATTTGCCATGTGGATGATGCCGTCATGGTCAAGACCTGGCCCGAGGTTCTATCCTTGATTGAAAAAGAATTTCCCGGTAGAGCAAAGGTGGCCGTGGTCCAGGACGGCACAATGATGCACATGCAAGCACCTAAATAATGTCAGAGCTCGAAGTTCAAAGGGAATCCAAAGCTCAAATCCTTCCCCACCTCCCTTTCCCAAAGGGAGGAGAAATATTTCCCCTTTTTGATAAAAGGGGATGGAGAAGGATAAGGAGAACCGGTGACCGACAACATTCTGATCATTCATTCAAAAGATAATGTGGCCGTCGCCCTGAGAACACTCGGTGTCGGAGACGTTGCCGTAGCAAAAGGGACAGAAGGATTCCCGGCCTTGGAAGAAATACCCGCCAGCCACAAAATCGCTCTTCGGGATATTTCAAAAGGAGAAGAAATTATAAAATATGGAGAGATCGTGGCAGTCAGCACCCGCGATATCAAGAAGGGAGAATGGGTCCATACGCACAACCTTGAAAGCAAGCGGTGGAAGAAATAAATTTTTAGGAAGTCCTTTATGGAACGAGTGAGTGATATTACTGGATACGAAAGAAAAGACGGAAAATTCGGGATCCGCAACCACGTCTTAGTCTTGCCCACAGTCTCCTGCGTCAACGGCGTCGCCCATCGCATATGCCGCGAAGTGCCAGAGGCGGTTTCTGCAACTCATGCTCATGGGTGCGGCCGCGGAGGACCAAGGGACCTAACCATTCTGTTTCGGATTCTCTCGGGCTTGGTGCATCATCCCAACGTTGGCGGAGTGGTTCTCATCGGATTGGGCTGTGAGGTCTCCAATACGAAACGTTTGTTTCCCATGGTCAAAGATGCGGGCAAACCCGTCGAGGTCTTCAATGTGCAGGAGGATGGAGGCTCCCTGAAGACGGCGAAAAAGGGGGTCGCCGCTGCCCGCCGGATTCTCTCGGAAATCAGCAGCCAGCCGAGGACTGCGATACCGTGGGATAAACTTCTGGTGGCCATGGAATGCGGCGGTTCGGACGCCATGTCGGGTGTGACGGCCAACGTCGGCATGGGTGCTGTCTCCGACTGGTTAATAGAACAAGGAGCGAACGTGATCTTCGGCGAAAACACGGAGATGATCGGGACAACCCATGTGCTCGCACGAAGGGCAAAGAACGCTGAGGTGGCCAAACGAATTGAAGAAATGATCGAGCGCGCTGAAAAATTAACTCATGAGGTGATGGGAGACTTGGCGAGCCTGGTCATCTCCCCAGGCAACATGGACGGAGGCATGAGCACCATCGCGGAGAAATCGATGGGCTGCATCTTTAAAGGTGGCACCACCGCCATCAACCAGGTTGTGGATTATGGCGAGGCACCCTCGGAACGCGGGCTCATCCTGCAGGATGGCCCTGGTTACGACGGAGACTCCATGGCAGGCCTTGCGGCCAGCGGCTCTCAGCTCATGTTTTTTTCCACCGGTCGGGGAACTCCGGCCGGATTTCCAGTCCTGCCCGTGATCAAGGTGGCCAGCAATACCAGGATCTACGATGCCATGAGAGATGATATGGACGTCAATGCGGGAAGGCTGGTGGAAGGCCAACCATTGAATGGCTTGCGGGCAGAGATGATCGATTTAATGATCCGTGTGATTAACGGTGAAAAAACAAAGGCGGAAGCAAACGGCATGGACGTTTTCACCCTGATGACCGTCCATCCGCCATTCTGAAAACACGCCTATCTCTTTTTTTCGGTGTCGTTTTCTGCGTCGTTTTCTGCTTGACATAGAATTCTGTTTCTCGTATATTCAACTCACCCCGAAGTAAGTCCTTAACAAAACTCAAATGACAAGCTGTGCTGAGGGAATTGACCCAGATGCAGAAATCCTGATTACGAGGATCGATTTTTCAGTAATTTTCTTATGTCTTTCCAAAATAACTGACCAAAAAACATTTTCAAAAAGAGAATTTTTTTGCCCCGGCAGGAAAATGGCATGGCCTTTTGGCAGCCTGTTCTGACGTCAAGCGGGGGATGTCGCAGCCGAGGGGCTGAGAAAAGATGCCGATAACTTTACCCGAGGGGCTCCACCTGACCACAGGTGAGTTCCACACGATAATCTGAGCTTACGAGAAAAGGAATTGGCAAAAGGAAGGAGGTTCAAAATGAAATCGATCGGTAAAGGTATTTTCATTCTTGTGTGTATTTTTTCTTTATTGTCGCTGACGACCTTTGGTCCGTCGCTGGCAGCCGCGGCCGGTCTCGGCAAACCAAATGCCGTCTTCGATGTCAACAAAATGGGCGATATGTCGGACTTCGATCCGAACAACCCGGTGATCCCAACCGGGGACACGATCAAGATCGCCTGTGTTGCCTCCCACTCCGGCCCGGCTGCGCAGGTCGGCCAGATGTACTGGATGAATCTTCTATGGGTGGCCCACGACATTAACAAGAGGGGCGGCATCTTCGTGGACGGAAAAAAGAAGCTGGTTGAAATCATCAAGGCGGATCATATGTCCAAGCCGGACCAGGGAAAAAAGATCTGCGAGCGGATGGTCTTGCAGGAAAAGGTTCACGTACTATGGGGCACCGATGGCAGCAATATGATGAAAGTTATCAACGAGACGGCTAACAAATACAAAGTCATTGCCCTGAACGCCGCTGCCTTAGCCGACGATCTCCAGGATGCCACGAATTTCTCCCGCTATGCCTTCATGTCCTCTTTTTCCACCGAACAGATCGGCCGCGGCCTAGCGTATTATTACGGCCAGATTCGAAAAAAAGAGAAAAAGTTTTACATCCTCTGCCAGGATTACATGTTCGGTCACGACATGGCAGAGGGATTCAAAAAGGGGCTGAAAGAATATTATCCTCAGGCCCAGATCGTCGGAGAGGATTACCACAAGCTCTTCCTCACGGATTTCGCCCCTTATCTCACGAAGATCAAAGCCTCCGGAGCGGAGGTGGTCTATACGGGTGATTGGGTCCCGGATGCCGCCAACCTCCTCAAGCAGGCGAGGCAGATGGGGATTACCCTTCCCTTCGCCCACATCTTCATGGACGAGCCCAATTTCCTTCATGATATAGGTGTTGAGGGCACGAAAGGACTGGTCCAGCTCAGCCAGTACGGGCCGGGAGGAGGCAACCCATCCTTCAAGACCCCGGAACAGATCAAATATTATAAAACCTGGAACAACCTCTGGAAGACCAAGTGGACGGCCCCTTTTAACACCAGGCTCTATGAGCACGGGACTGGAAACTTCGGCTCCTACATCATGCAGACCTACTGGATGCTGAGCGTTATGGAGAGGGTCAAGAGCACGGACCCGGAAAAGATCATAAAATTATGGGAAGGGGACAGCTATCAATTTGTAAACGGGAAGATCTTAACGATGAGGCCCTGTGACCACAAGGCGATACAGGATCTTCACATATTCGAATTCGTTCCGCCCGAGCAGCAGAAGGTATCTTTCAACATTCCACCCTATTACTGGTATCAAGGTTGTTCCAACGCGGGTCCGACATTCACGATCCCCGCAGAAAAGGTGCTTCCCCTTATGGATCAGAACCTGGATCGGTGCAAAGGCAAGAATGCTTGGGGAAATTAATTTAGAACCGCATAGTGCATAGGGACAAAGCGCATAGCGTAGAAATTACTTTAATCTTCTTTTCATGTTTCATTTCCAACGCTATGCGCTTTGCGCCATGCGTATTTTTCTATTGCAAGGGTAACGGATGAATCCCACGACCGCCATGTATGTGGCCCAGGGAATGCACGGGCTTGCCTACGGAATGATACTGTTTCTCGTGGCCTCCGGCCTCAATATCATCTTTGGCATGATGGGGATTCTGAACCTCGCGCATGCTTCTTTCTTCATGCTTTCCGCGTATTTTTCCTACCAGTTTGTATCGATGACCGGAAATTTCTGGGTGGCTTTGCTTTTCGCGCCGGTCGCCACCGCTTTCTTTGGAATTCTCATGGAGAGGTTTCTTCTCAGGAAAATACACGCTCTCGGACATATGGGCGAATTAATAATAACGGTTGGAGTTTCACTGGTCATTCTCGCCGGTGTGAAGATCTTCTGGGGAACCGAGAGCCTTCCGCTTAGGGTTCCTCCGCTTCTGACGGGATTGGTATCCATCGCAGGCATGGACTACCCGGTCTATCGGCTTTTCATTATAACACTGTCTCTGTTGGTTTTGGCGATTATGGCCTTACTCCTTTACAAAACCCGTTTGGGCAAAATCGTGCGCGCCGCTGTCTCTGATGCCGATATGGTCAATGCCCTTGGCATCAATATGCCCCTGGTCTTTATGATTGTCTTTGGAGTGGGGACATGGCTCGCCGGCGTGGCCGGGGTGGCCATCGCACCCATACTCTTGGTATTTCCCGGATTGGCGGATCAGATGGGCATGGACGCCTTTGTCGTGGTAGTGACAGGGGGATTCGGCAGTCTCTCGGGAGCCCTTATCGTCTCCATCATATTTGGGTTGCTGAGCTCCTATGGCGTGCAGTTCCTTTCTCAGTTCGCCCCGCTCCTGATGTTTATCTTCATGGCTATTGTGCTTGCGATCAAACCCACTGGCTTCTTTGGAGAAAGGGAATGACGAATAAAGTTTTTAAATGGACCCTTTGGACGGCTCTGGTCGCGGTCTTGGCCGTTTACCCCAAGCTTTTCGGTATCTACTATACCAACCTGTTTGTCACTTTTGCTGTGTTTGCCATTTTTTCAGTCTCGTTCAATTTGCTGCTCGGCTACACCGGGCTTCTCAGTTTTGGCCATGCCATGTTTTTTGGCGTCGGTGGCTATGGCACGGCCCTGGCCTTGAAGCACATCCGAGGGTTGCCCCTTTTGCCGGCGGTATTGATCGGTTTGGTGTCGGCAGCGATCCTTGCCCTGATATTGTGTCCTTTAGTCGTCAGGGTAAGCGGCACAGCCTTTGCCATGCTCCATCTCGCCTTTGGCCAGCTCATGCATATGCTCGCATATAAATTGAGAGGTATCACCGGAGGTGAGGACGGAATCGGAGGGTTTCCCATCCCTTCGTTTGGCATTCCGGGAGTTGTTTCCATCGATATGAGAGCCCCGGAGAACTTTTATTACTTTGCCATAGTCGTCCTTGGCATTAGCCTCTGGATGATGTGGTTCTTTACGAAGACGCCCTTTGGGCAGATCCAGGTCGGTGTCCGGGATAACGCCATGCGGATCGACTACCTGGGGTTCAAGGTACCGCAGACGAAGGCAGTGGTCTACGTTGTCGCCGGTGCTTTTGCCGGGGTTGCCGGCTCCATTTATGCATTGTTTCAAAACCTGATCTCGGCCGGTGCCTTGGACATCTTTACCTCTTTTACGCCTGTCACGATGACCATGGTTGGGGGGATCGGCAGCTTCCTTGGCCCCATCCTGGGCGCAGCCGTCATTCAACTGATGGAGGAGCTGACCACACGGTTTACGCAACAAGTGGAGTTGGTGGTGGGCCTGATCCTCATTCTGGTCATTCTATTTGTCCCCATGGGGTTTGTGGGATTGGTCAAACTTCTGAGGCAAAAATGGGCTGCCCATTTTGCCCCGGCGGCTAACTTGGGGAGAACTTCATGAACACTCTGGAAACGAAAGGGCTCTATCACGATTTCAGCGGATTGGAAGTGCTTTTCGATGTCAACCTGCAGGTTGAAGAAGGAGAGCGACACGCCGTCATCGGGCCTAACGGCGCAGGGAAAACAACTCTCTTCAATGTCATCACAGGGACTTACTCGCCGAGCCGGGGGCAGGTGTTCTTTAAAGGGAAAGACATCACCGGAGCCAAGCCACACAAGCTGACGCGCCTCGGCGTAGGCCGTTCCTTTCAGATCACCAGCACTTTTAACCGATTGACCACTTTTCAAAACATTCGGCTAGCTATCCTTTCCAAAAAGGGAATCCGTTTTCATTTATTCCGTAACGTGGACAAAATGCAGGACATCACCAAAGAAACCGAAGAGGTATTAAAGCGGATCAACCTGGACCGGGAGCGAGATATGCCCGCTGGTATGCTGTCATACGGAAAACATCGTTCTCTGGAAATCAGCCTGGCTTTGGCGACAGACCCGGACCTGATCATGCTGGACGAGCCGACTGCGGGTATGTCCCGGGACGAAACGCATTATGCCGTGGAGCTGATCAAGAAGCTGACCGAGGGCAAAACTGTGGTCATCATCGAGCATGATATGGACGTGGTCTTCTCTCTGGCGGACCGTATCACCGTACTCCATCATGGAGAGATTCTGGCAACGGGCCCTCCGCATCAGATCCGCCAGAATCAGGCAGTAAAGGATGCTTACCTAGGAGAAACGGAAGTTGAATCCGCGTAGTGCATGGGTCAAAGGACAATGACTTATGGGCTCTGCGCTTTCTGCAAGGAGCGAGTATGCTACTTGAAGTTCATGATTTGAATACTTACTACGGTACGAGTCATGTCTTACAGGGAATCTCTTTAACTGTTGCTCAAGGGGAATTGATCGCCCTTCTTGGTCGAAACGGGATGGGGAAAAGCACAACCCTGAAAAGCATCATCGGCCTGGTCAAACCGAAATCGGGGTCGGTGATCTTTCAGGAAAAGAATATTACGGGTTATCCGCCTTACAAAGTGGCCAGGGCCGGTATCGGCTATGTTCCCGAGGAGAGACGCATTTTCCCCAATCTCTCGGTGATGGACAACCTGTTCCTGGGGGTAAAGGGGGGGAAGATCGTCCATCCCCATGATCCAGACGTGTGGACAGTGGACAGGATCTTTCGCCATTTTCCCATGTTACAAAAGAGAGCCAAGCAGCCGGGGAGGTTCCTATCCGGAGGCGAGCAGCAGATGTTAACCATTGGCCGCTCCCTGATGGGTAATCCTGGATTGTTGTTAGTTGATGAACCCACGGAAGGCCTTTCGCCGCTTCTGGTCAAGGAAGTGAGAGATATTCTGGAAGAGATCAACAAGGTCGGCGTCTCCATTCTGCTCGTGGAACACAACATCAAGGTGGCTATGTCTCTGGCAGACCGCGTCTACCTGATGGGCAAGGCACACATCGGGTTTGCGGGCACCACAGAGGAGCTAAAGGCCAAACCGCAGATTCGGGAAAAATATTTGGAAGTCTGAAATGCCTAATTAAGTTTGGCACTCACCCCGGCTTCCCCCTGCTTTTTCCTCCTGCAAACTCAAGCAATTTTTTTACAGCGAGCTCAATCATGATCTGGCGGGGGATACAGTGCTGGGGAGCGAAAGTACGAATGTAACTGATTTCCTCCTCAGTAGGAACTGGGAAAGGTTTGAGCGGGCTGGCCACCTGGAGGTCCCAGGGAACCTTAGACTTGACCTTGTTGAGATCATTGCCCGGAAGCAATGACTCAAGATAGACCTCTTTGGTTTTCTTGTCGAAGCGGAAGATGGCATCGGTGGAGATTATTATCGAAGGACCGGATCCAGCGCGAAAGATTCCACGTCGATCACGTTCATCGCCACCTCCCAGGTATCCAGGAGAAGTGAAGTAGTCAAGTTTTTCCACGAAGTCACCGCCTTTCAAAGTAAGGATGGTCTCCTTGGCGTAGGAGACGAAGTCGGGTGCGCCGCCAGCGCCGGTGAGCCGTATTCCTGTTTTGGCGGTACCGCCCATAAAAGACGTGTTGATGTTGCCGTATCTGTCTACCTGGCCTACACCCAGGATGGCCTTGTCCACAAAACCCCGGTAGTTTATGGTGGTGAAGGTATTGAAGAGATCGAGGGCATAGGAGTAACCTCGGAGGCACATGACGTCGGCGATGTGGTTGGGCGGGAGCAGGGGGTTGAAGTCAATGATGCCGGCCTCGGTCATGAGAACGGCATTGGGAGCATGCGTGGCCTTTGCCAGGCTGCCGCCGGTGGTGGGCAGACCGACCCCGAGCAAAACCTTTTCGTAATCCTTGATCTCGCGCGCCACCGCGATGATCATTAATTCTTCCTTAGTCGCTCTTGGAGACATCGATCAATAACCCCCTTTCTTCCAGTAGGTTTTCGAACTCTTCCCTGGTCATGCCGAACAGCAACATTTTACCTTCGTCATCCCACATGGAAGTGAAGGCGGAGCCATAGTTCACGGGAGCGGAGTAGTAAGGTTTGGCTTTGATCCTGTCGAGAAACTCCTTGCCGAAGCGCTCGATGTAGTGCTCAAGGTAAGCCGCCCGGCTAGGCAGGTCATAAACCCATTCCTGCATCCAAGCCCGGAATCCCTCCTCGCTCCGGTTAGAAAGATCCATCATGGCCCAGAACAGGGTGTCAAGATTGTAGTAACCCGAGAGCTCGGCCGGGTGGGCCCCTCTCGGCTCCTCGACGACCGCGTTCACCCGGAAGCCCGGCGCGATTGTATATTGCGGACAAGACTTGATGATCTCGTGGTCCACAATCTCCTCGCAGCTTACGATGATCCTTTTGCTTGCCAAACACGCCCAGGATACCGAGCCTAGGGAGCCCCAATACTGAGCATTCCCGAACTTATCCGCCCGTTGTACATGCACGACACAGACGTCGGGGTTGGCCGCAGGAACCACGGGCACATCCCGGCCCGTGAAGGGACACTTGACCACGCCGAATTTGCCATCGCCCATGAAGTCCCGGACCTTGAACACATCCGAGGCCGTGATGCCGGGTAGTACAGGCATAAACGAGTAACCCTGGGCGCCAGCAGTCAGGCGAGCATTGTAAGTGAAGTTCGAGTAGTCTTCCACTTCAATCTTTCCAGCCCGTTGGTAGCGCTCCAGCATACTTCCTCCGGATCTCCCCCCCGAGCGCATACAATAGGTGGTTACTACCCTGCTCACACAGTCGCCCGCGATGAGCATCTCTACGTCAAACACGCCGGACTGGCTGTAGATGGTCAACCCCTTCTTATGCTGGCGGACAATCTCAGCGATTTGGTTGTAGCAGGTACCCACTGTGTAATTGCCAATCACGACGTGGTCGCCGTCGCTCACAAAACGACGGATAGCCTCCTGAATAGTCATAACCTTGTTTTGGTTTTCCCCGGGCATTCTTCCTCCCTCCATTCTTCTTGGCAGTTTTGGCAATAAGCACGAGAGTTGATGCCAAATTAACAAAAAAGAAAGAATAAGGCAAGCATCGTATTTTGCACTCGCCCTTTTTGCTTGACATGAAACTCTGTTTTTCATATATTCAAATTGCTTTGGGTCTGTTAAAAATTCCTGTGGATAAGCTTTGTTAAAGGTCTGTTCCTATACGGTCCGGTTTACAAGCTCCCGGCCGAAAAAGTGCTCCCCTCAATGGATCGGAACCTTGACCGGTGCAAAGGAAAGAATGATTGGGGCGAGTGACCGGGAGCAGACCGTACCCCTCTCCCAACCCTCTCCTGCCAGGAGTCTGTGTTGCAATGGGGGAGGAGGATGGGACGTAATTTTTCCGCTTGACAAAGCAAAAAGATTGTGGCATAAGGTTCATAATGAAAATAATAACCCCAATAAAGGGATAGAGGGAGGTAAACAAAATGAAAAAGATTTCTTTGTTGGCTGTCCTTTTGATGCTCGTGCTTGTCGTTTCAGTCCCTGCTTTTGCAGCCGAAACCACGGCACCAGCGGCACCAGCGGGTCCCAAAACACCAGCGGCTTTTAGCTTCGCGTATGGTATTTTTATCCCTGGTCCAGGAACTCCTATTCAGCTAACGGGTGGAGACATGCCGGGAGCGTCTCTCGGTGGCGCCCCCGGAGCCAAGCCGCCAGCGGCTTATAGCTTCGCGTATGGTATTTTTATCCCCGTTCAGGGAACTCCTATTCAGCTAACGGGTGGAGACATGCCAGGAGCCTCTCTGGGTGGCGGAGCTGATAAAACCAAATCGCCAGCGGCTTATAGCTTCGCGTATGGTATTTATATCCCAGTCCAGGGAACTCCTATTCAGTTAACGGGTGGAGACATGCCAAGCGCTACACCTCTTTGCAAGTAACATTTTAACATCTACCTGGCCAATTACTTGCCTGTAGGAGAATCCGGCATAGGGTATTGGTATTGTCCTTACCCTTGCCGGATTTTTTTTGGGTTTGTCAGTGTCGGACTTTAGTCCGCCAGCCATCCATCAAGGACGAGGGCTCATCAGATTTGGGATCGGTTCAGGGCTCAGGGTGTCAAGGTGGAGGTTGATTCTAATTCATCACCGGTCTAAACTTATAGGAGTAAACCTCTGTACCGTCTTCCTCCTCGTGTAGCTTATCAATCATCAGCTCTACATCCATTCCCACCCTTAAATCCTCGAGAGGACAACCCGTAAACAGGGTCTCCACTCGAATCCCCTCGGGCAGTTCCACAAATCCTATGGCATAAGGAACTTCCGCTTTGTAATAGACCAGCGGCCTTTGCATCACGACTGTATAGCTATAAATCTTTCCCTTGGGGCTGAGTTTGATCTCTTTTAAATTAGAGGATTGGCAGTAGGAGCACAACCCATTCTCCCTTTTCGGGAAAAAAACCTCTCCACAATGGGTGCATTGACTGCCGATCAGTTGGGGCCTTTCGTCCGAAGTCCATAACCCTTCCCTCACGGGGACTCTCTTCTTCTCCTCATTCATATTCAGCCTCCTTTGAGGAAATAAGTGCTGTCATATCCATTTTCCATCTCAAAAGAACTCCCTCATTCAGACAAAGGCTTGCATCCCCAAGACTTCTCGCCCGATGATGAGTTTCTGTATCTCGGTGGTACCGTCGGGTATGGTGTAGCATCGCGCATCGCGGAAATATCGCTCGACAGCGAGTTCCTCAGCCAATCCATACGCCCCGTGAATCTCGATGGCTTTAGAGGTCACCCGAACGCCCATTTCCGTGGCAAACGCCTTGGCCATGGAAACCTCTTTTCTACATTTCACGCCCTTATCAATCAGGTAAAATGCCCTGTATGTCAGGAGCCTGGCGGCCTCCACTTCGATCAGCATGTCCGCGATCATCTCCTGGATGAGCTGAAAAGATCCGATCACCTTTTTAAACTGTACCCGTTCCTTTGCATAGCGTATAGAAGCATTGACCGCGGCTTGGGCGATCCCCACAGAAGCAATGGCTGCGTTCGCCCGGGCGTGGTTCAAAGCCGTGATGGTCCTCTTGTATCCCTCCCCCACCGGATAGAGAAGGTTCTTCTTGGGTACACGGCAGTCCTCAAAGACAAGCTCGGCAGTGGGAAAAGAACGAACGCCCAGTTTATGAATTTCCTCCGCTAAAAACGGAGATTCCCCCCTCTCCACCAAAATCTGACAAATCCCGGCTGCACCCTTAGAAGGATCGGTCTGGGCCACGACGATGACATAATCCGAAATCGTTCCGTTGGAGATCCACATCTTGGTCCCATTGATCCTGTAATTCTCTCCATCTAAAACGGCTTGAGTATCAACGCCGGAAGGATCGGAACCGTAATTCGGTTCCGTAATCGCGGTGCATATAATCTTTTCACCGGCCACCAAGCCCGGAAGAATTCTTTGCCTCAACTCTTCATTGATAGATGCTACGATGCCCATGGTCGAAGCAGAAGTAATTCCCACAATGCCTCCCAAACCGGCATAGGCTCGCCGCAGTTCCTCATGGAGAATTCCCCAATAGATATGGTCCAGCCCGGGACCGCCATATTGCTCGGGAACAAGCGTGCCCACATAACCAAAAGGCTTGAGGTCTTTCAGAAACTTCAGCGCGTTTTCCTTGGACATCGGCCCTTTGCGATCGTATTCATCCGCAATAGGCTCTATCTCCTGGGCCAAATATTTCCTCACTTCTTTCTGCAATAACTTTTGCTCTTCGGTAAATTCAAAATCCATCCTACTCTCCTTTCTAAGATCTAAGCCGGAAGGCAAAAATCGATTGGAAATTATCCAGTTCTTCCGTCCCTCTCGTTTTCATCTGAGAGCACCCGCAGCCTCCAAGCTCGCGATTTCTTTATCCGATAGTTCAAGCACTTCCTTGAGAACCCAACGCGTATCTTCACCCAGGAGCGGCGCCGCTCTCCAGAACCGGGGAGACATCTTTGAAAAATTTGTGCCCGTCGTGGAATAGCTGTGCGGACCGATCTCGCCATGGACTAAAGTTACCCGGGCAGGCCTGTGTGCCAACTGGGGATCGTCACGGGCCTGCGAGGGTTTTAGCACCACCCCGGCGCCAACCCCATGAGATTGAAAATGGTTCATGAGGTAGAAGGCGTCGTGTCTCGAGACCCTATCTCTTTAATATGACCACTGCACTGTTGGGGCCAGCGCCCATTGCATGGGCCAGTCCGATCTTTGCCCCCGGCACCTGTCTGGGTCCGGCTTCCTCCCGGATTTGCCTGTAAATCTCAATAATCTGTGCCAGGGCAGTCGCTCCCAAAGGATGCCCTCGCGACATGAGTCCTCCATCCGTATTGACGGGAAGTTTCCCATTCAGGTTGAAGTATCCTTCCCGCAGCAACCGGGGAGCCTCTCCTTTGCCGCAAAATCCCATCTTTTCCAGATCCCAGAGTTCAGCCGGCGCCATGGTGTCATAAGCCTGAACCACATGCATCTCCTTTGGCCCGTATCCCGACATCTCCCTGGCCTGCTTCATCGAGACTTCGATGTGATCCGGGGTTTGAATTTTCACACTTCCACCGCCGTACATGTGGCCATAGGTTCCGCTCGATAGGACGGATGCGGCCACGCTGACCATCTTGGTCTTTGACTTGAGTTTTTTCTTGCTGCAGAGGATCACTGCCGTCCCCCCATCCGCCAAAGGGCAGGAATGGAGCAGCCGCAAAGGTTTGGCCACGATCCGCGAAGCGAGGACTTCTTCGATGGTGACCGGCTTCTGAAAACGGGCATTGGGATTGAGCGCCCCATTCTTTCGATTCTTGACTGTCACCCTGGCGAAATCTTCTTCCGTTGCCCCAGTTTCTTCCATATACCTGACGGTCCCCATGGCATAAGAGGCGGGCTGAACGTTGAAGCCCATCTTTCTCTGCCACTCGGGCCACGCAGTGCTCATGATAAAACCCCGCGGCATCTGTTCGAACCCCACTGCGATCACCACGTCATAAAGCTCTGTCGCTACCGATTGATAGGCCAGGCGAAAAGCCGAGGAGCCGCTCGAACAGGCGTTTTCAACGTTCACGATCGGGATTCCGGTCATTCCGATCTTCTCAATGGTCTGGTGGCCGGAAGCCGTGCCGCAGTAAACGCTTCCGCAGAAGGCTGCCTGTATATCCTTCCATTCCATGTCGGAATCTTTTAACGCTTTGAGAATCGCCTCGCTTCCGAGGTCATAGAATCCTTTAAAGGGACGGCCCTTCTCACCATCATAGGAATCGAAGCGGGTGATCCCGGCACCCGCCACCACCACTTCCCTCATTTTCTTCATATTGACTTCTCCCGATTTCGTTCCAAACCTTCACAACAAATTTCCTGGCGCGCACACTTCTTCGCTATGACATTACCACAGAGTTCCGTAGCAGGGAGGGCCAGGGAGATTTTCTTCAGCCTGTTAGGACACCATGGTAAATCCCCCGCTAACGCTGAGGCACTGACCTGTAATGAAGCAGGCCTTGGGGGAAACCAGGAAAGCGATCGCGTATGCGGCATCGTAAGGACGACCAATCCGACCCAAACCTTTGCCGATGGGGTAGACTTTCAAGATCCTCGCCAGATTCGCGTCGGTTTCGGGTTTGGCATCCGGGTCCAAGTTCGGTTTCGTTCCTTCATGGGCCGTGGCCCCGATGGCAATGCAGTTCACGTTGATGGCGTAGCGGCCCACCTCCTTGGCCAACGCTTTGGTAAACCCCAGGATTCCGGCCTTGGCTCCGGAATAAACCGCCAGGTTGGCCTCCCCGGTCCTCCCGGCTTCGGACATGACGCTGACGATCTTCCCCTCTTTCCTTTCGATCATGGACGCCAGCACGGAGTGGACGCAGTTCAAACATCCATGCATATTCAGGTCGATCTGCTTTTTCCAGAGGGTCGGTTCTGATTCGACAAAAACCCCTCGTTTAACCTGGCCCGTCCGAATTTCCCATGGAACCCCGGCATTATTGACCAAAATATCCACCGGCCCCAGCTCCTTTACAACTTTGGCTGCCATCGCCTTGACATGATCGAAGTTGGTCACGTCCGCTTGCACGCCGATGGCGATCCTTCCTACATCCTTTATTTCCTTGGCGACCTTGTCCGCTTTTTCTTGAAAGAGGTCATTCACCCCTACCTTCACACCCTCGGCGGCCAAGACTTTGCAGATTTCCCGGCCCACCCCCTGGCCGGCTCCGGTAACTAAAGCTACCTTTCCTTTCAACTCCAGATCCATCTTTCTCTCCTTTCTAATCCAATACGTTCAATGATGGGCAAAAAACGTTACCTTCTTTTTAGCCCCGGTTAGTTAGAAAATATTATTATTCATTTTACGAAACGGGCGTCGTAACCGTAACCATAACCCCCCTCTGTTCCCCCCTTAAACTAAGCGGGGAACGGAGGGGGTTATGACGAACCCCGATGAAAGATTTCTACGAAATCATCCGTCCTCGGCCTTGCCAGTAGGGCTCCTTGAGCTTTCTTCTCCAGATTTTGCCGAAGGGACTCTTGGGCAACTCTTCGATGAAATCGACTGATTTGGGCTTTTTATAACTGGCCAGGTGCTTCCGGCAATGTTCGATGATTTCTTCCTCGGTCACCTTCATCCCTGAACGAACCGAGATGACAGCCTTCACCGCCTCTCCCCATGTTTCATCCGGGACGCCAAAGACTGCGGCTTCCAGCACTGCGGGATGACCGTACAGAATGTCTTCCACCTCCTTGGGGTAGATATTGAACCCGCCGCTCACAATCATGTCATCCTTGCGGTCCACCAGATAGATATAGCCATCTTCGTCCACGTACCCCATATCCCGCGTATGCAGCCACCCGCCGCGCAGCGTCTCAGCCGTGGCCTCCGGCTTTTTCCAGTAGCCTTCCATCACTTGATCCGACCGGACGACAATCTCCCCGACTTGCCCCGGAGGAAGGAGGTTCCCGCTTTCATCCATAATCCTCACCGTAGCAACATATACCTCCCGGCCGATGGAATTCAAACGCTTCAGCTTCTTTTCGCCTCCGTCAAGCACATGGTCTTCCTTCAATAGAAGCGTCATGGGCATGCTCGCCTCGGTCAACCCGTATCCCTTGGACAAAGATATTTCCGAAAACCTCAATGGCCCTCTTGAGGACATTGGGAGAGATCGGCGAAGCGCCGTAACGGATATTCTTGAGACTGCTCAAATCATATTTCTTTAATTCCGGATAGGCGAGAAGCATCACGATCATGGTTGGAACAAGGTAGAGTGTGGTGATCCGCTCCTTTTGAATCGTCTCCAGGAGCATCCGCTCATCAAAGCCGGGGAGTAGGACCACCTTGGCCCCCCGCACGATATGGGGGAGAATCATCGCGCCGCTGGCATGGGTGACCGGAGCCGTAAGGGCAACGGCATCCCCTTCTTGGATCCGGAGCCCCTCCATGAGATTGTTGAAGACCATGATCACATTGCTGCGGTGCGTATGAATGACCCCTTTGGGCTGGCCCGTGGTGCCTGCGGTATATCGCAAGTTGATCATATCATGGTCGAAGATCTCTACGTCCGGCTTTTGCGAAGAAGCCTTGGCCAGCAGATTTTCATAAGATAGCATCCCTTCTCCGGCCTCGCCCGTCACGCAAACAGGCCAGGACATCATAGGCGCCTCGGGCAAAACGGAGGCAATGACTTCTTGAAATTCATTGCCCAGCAGGATGGCCCGGGCATCGGAGTCGTTGAGCATATATAAATGTTCGCGTGCGGAATACCGGCTGTTCATTGGAACAAGGACGAGACCGGAGCACGCGAGGCCGTAAAAGCACTCCACGCTCTGGTGGCAGTTGTTCAAAAGCACAGCCACGCGGTCGCCTTTCTTTAGCCCCAGACTGAGAAGGGCGTTGCCCAGGCGATAGACGCGTTCCAGCAATTCTTTTGTGGTCAGTTGGGTATCCTTAAAGACCACAGCCGTATGATTGGGGAAGCGAACAGCTGCCTTAGCAAGCAAGTCCCCAATATTCATTGTCATCCTCCTTCTTTTCTCATTCGTTATGTGATCCTTTCCTTCTTAAATGTTTCGATCTCTTCATCACGATATCCTATGGACTTCAGGATCTCTTCCGTATGCTCTCCCAAACGGGGAGGCGGCGTCCGCGACCTGTCGGGCATATCCGACAGTTTCATGGGAAATCCCACCTGCCTGACCTTTTCCCCATCCGCAAAGGAAATTTCCTGAACCATTTTTCGGAACACCACATGCGGATCCTTTTCAATTTCTTCCGGGTTCTGCACGGGGGCTACGGGCACGTCCGCTTGGGTAATCACTTTAAGCCACTCTTCGCGGGGCTTCTTAAGAAAAACCTTCTGCAATGTTTCGACGAGTTCCGGCCTCCGCGTTCGCCTTTCCATGGCCTTGATCCCTTGATATTCGGGAAGGCCGATCGCTACGCAAAGGCGTTCCCAGAACCAATCTTCATGAGCAATGGCCAGGGTAAAGAATTGGCCGTCCTTGGCCCGGAAGATCCCGTAGCCCGCATCCCGCTCCTTTTCAAACAGGCCGGTTCCCCAGAAGATGCCAAGGCGAGTACTCATCCAAGAAAGGAGGCCGTCAAACATGGACACATCGATAAACTGCCCCTGGCCGGTCTTCTGCCTGGCCTGCAAAGCCGCGAGAATGCCGATGGCCGAAAACATCCCCGAGGACAGATCCCCGATGGCTACTCCCGGGGCAACAAAATCCCCTTTTTCATCCTGAAAGCAATGCAGCATCCCAGCCATTGCCTGATAGTTCAGGTCGTGGCCCGGCAGGTCCCTGTACGGGCCTTCCTGGCCGTAACCGGAAATGGAACAGTAGATGAGGCGGGGGTTGATTTTGCTTAACGTGGGATAGTCCATCCCGATCCGGCCAGCCACACCCGGGCGAAAACCATCCATGAAGACATCCGAATGCTCCACCAGGCGGTAAAGAATTTTTCTGGCCGCCGGCAATTTCAGATCCAGAGTGAGACTCTTTTTATTGCCGTTGATGCTCCTGAAAAAATGGGCCGATTGTCGCGCTAGATCCCCTACTCCGGGTCTCTCGATTTTGATCACCTCTGCTCCCAGGTCCGCCAGCAACAGGGAGCAGTAGGGCCCAGGATACTGATGGGCCGATTCCAGAATGCGAATTCCTTCCAGAGGAAACATATTCTTTCACCTCCGCCAATAACGCAGACTTTCGGGGTGAGGATTTTCTTCCACTTACCTTCCCTTGTAAACAGGCTTCCTCTTCTCCACGAAAGCCTTAAACCCTTCTTTCCTATCTTCCGAGGCAGCTACGATAGCAACACAGAAAGCTTCATACTCCAGAGCCGATGTTAAATCGAGCTGCATCCCCACGTTCACCGCCCTTTTGGTAAACTTTATGGACAGAGGCGGGTTATTCATCAGTTTCCGGGCGAGCTCCTTAGCTTCCTCCAGGAGCTTGTCCACAGGGACAACCTTGTTCACGAGGCCCAGACGATAAGCTTCCTGCGCGTCGAGAAAATCTCCTGTATAGAGAAGTTCTTTGGCTTTGGTAATGCCGATGATCCGGGGCAGTCTCTGCGTTCCTCCGGCCGCCGGAATCACTCCGATTTTTACCTCCGGAGCGCCAAAGCGGGCCGTTTCTGAGGCAATGCGCAGATCGCAAACCAAACTGAGCTCGCATCCGCCCCCCACAGCGACTCCGCTGATCGCAGCGATGACGGGCTTCTCAAAATCTTCTATCTTGCAGTAGAACGCGTGGCTTTTTCGCCTTTCAAAGAAGGATTGGGACTGGCTCATCTGGACCGTAGATCGCTCTTTGATATCGGCCCCTGCGCTAAAAGCTTTGGGGCCGCCGGTAAGAATGACGACCTTCACCTCATCGTCTTTTTCCATGACATCGAACACACCGGACAGCTCTTCCTTCAGCTTGAAGCTCAGGGCGTTCAGCCGGTCGGGTCGGTTCATGGTCACGATCGCAATGCCTTCTTCCTTTTCATAGATCAGGGTCTCGTAACCCATAGGCGCCTCCATTTCTATTTGTGCTTCGTTGACGTGTTAAAAGAAATCTTTCAATCCCAATTCGCAATTGAGCGACGGGCCTTTGTTCAAATCTCTCGGCCGACTTCCGCCCCCTCATTCGTAGCATCGAGAACAGTCCGAACCTCACAACAGTCGCCGATCATATACGCTTTGGGGACAATCTTCCTCATTTCCTCCCCCAGTCCGTTTTCTGGCCCTGCCCCAACTGCCGAGCAAACTGATAAACTATAGACAATGAATCCATAAACTATATTTAATTTTTTCAAGAAAAAATGCGAAATTTCTTCCGACCCCTTCATCGCGGTAATGGCCGTTCCCTTTCCTTCTCGCGGATTCAGGTTTCGTTATTCTTATGGGTTCCCCCGAAGAACCTTTCCACGAAGGATTCTTCACAAAGACTGTGGGAACCATGATCCCGGATAGTTAATCTAAAGGAAAATTATTTCCAGAGCTCGGTCACTTCTCCTGTAGGCGGAGGAGTAGTCATCCATAGGATGGTCGCCCCTTCCCGAGAAGTCACTTCCCATCGGTGGGGAAGATTCGAGAAAAAATGGAGACTATCTCCCTGGTTTAGGATAAAGGCTTCTCCGTTTACTTCGTGTTTCACCTGCCCTTTCAGGCAATATATGAATTCTTCACCGGAATGGGAATGCTTCTTAATCCCGCTTTTGGCTCCGGTCTTATGATGGATGAGCATGCCGAACAGCCTTGCCCCCCTTAAACGAACTGCGAGGTATTCTATTTCATTTCGTCCGGCCGCAGTTCCAAAAACTTTTGCATTACTTTTATCGCAGTACTCAATATTTTCCATATATTCAAAATCGCTATTGCTATCTTCCAAAAAAAATCCAACCTTTTGCTCTAAGGCGTCTGCAATTTTCATAAGCACCGTGACGGTTGGAGTCATTTCTTGCCGTTCGAGCTTATGGACAGTAGTCACTGAAACACCGGCCATTTCCGCCAATTGATTCAAAGACAGATCTCTCTGCTTCCGAAGTTGAGATATTTTGCTGCCGATCGAAGAGACAATCTCGTCTATTAAAATCTCTTTCATATTCTTATTTCCTCATTTCTACAAAAAGTTACTCCACCTGGCACACTTCCTGAAAATGGATTTCCTTCATAACTTATAGTGAACAAGATTATTAAATGAACCACTCCCTGGGCTAAAGCCCAGGGTTTCAGGTCTGCTGACATGATCTGGCACAATTACCGACGTTGTTCTCTTATGTATCGCCGCACGACCTCTTCATCAACGTTGCCTACTGTCTCGGC